>Ga0307517_10000748_pt1 | contig 56107 bp, 50 predicted proteins | sample 23_EM_MG_FD_194515 | JGI IMG/M metagenome (GOLD analysis project Ga0307517, IMG submission 194515) | Populus trichocarpa ectomycorrhiza microbial communities from riparian zone in the Pacific Northwest, United States - 23_EM | ecosystem: Host-associated > Plants > Roots > Unclassified | place... | reverse complement strand
CTATCCTGCTCGAAGGCGGTGAGGGACTTGCTGGCGTCAAACGATTGCGACATGGGAGGCTCCCTTGCGTGATCACGGCGCCCGAGGATCTCCCTCGCCGCCGCTTCTCCCCCATAGCATCTGGATCATCCGCTGGAGCCTGTCATCGGGCGGCCATTCGGCCGACCCGGTGGCGGATGATGACACCGTAAACGCGGCGAGTGTGTTAGCCGTCGCCTACTTCCGCACGCAGATCACACGCACCACCGATGCCTTGGCATCCGGCGATCCGCTGGCGCCATTGACGCCATTGGCTTTCAGGAAATCGCGCACGGTATCTGACGTCACCAGCACCGCCTGTGCGGCGGCGTTCGCCGGACCTGCAACGACCACGGGCTTCAACAGCGCAATGCCGGCGAATTTGCCGTCGCCGTCGAGCGCGGCTGCGCCGGAAAAACCCGGTATTGGCGGCGGCGATAGCGCGACGTCGCTGCTGCCGCCGAGCTGTGCGACCGAGGCCTTGACGCTGCTCACCGCACTAGCGCCGCCCTGGTTCTGCGGATCGGCAATGCCGGTGAGGTCGAGTGCCGTCTTCGAAGCAGGGTTTGCCAGGTTGAGCGGCTTCAAGCCCCGCGCGCCATAGATCCGCAGCAGCGCGAGGTCATGCTCCTTGTCCTCGGCGACGCGATCGGCATTGCCAAAGCCCGCGATCGCAACCGCCATACAGCCGTCGGTGATCTGGCGGTCGGTGATAACAGCGCCGTCATCGCTGACGACGACACCGGTGCCGTATTCCACCGTCTTGCGCGGCGGGGGACCCGCGACCTGCGCGCCGGTCGGAAACGCGTTGAACGCGCTCGACATCGCAATCACCACCGGCTCCACGGTGTTCTCGGTGGCCTGATCGTAGAGGATGGTGAGGATGCGGACTTCATCGCCCCTAAATGTGCCGCGCATGTAGAATTTCTTCAGGCCCTGCAAGCCCGACAGCACGAAGAAGTCTGGCTTCACGACCGTGTAATCGATCTTGCGCTGGGCTTCCTTCTTTTCCCGCTCGGCGAGTTTTGCCGTGGTCGGGTTGGCTTCCTTGCGCCGCGCCAGCTGGATCTGGACCGTTCCGGTCGGCGAGGTCCATTTGGTGCCATTGGCGTCGCTGGCTTGCTGCGGCACCAGCTTCGAGGGAATGCCGAGCCGCACGCCGGTGAAGCCATCGGTAACGATCTTCCAGCCGACATTTTCCTGCCGCTTCTTTGCGGTGTCGGCGAGGGCGCCGCGCTCCTGCGGATTGAGCACGCCGGTCTCTTTGCCGCCGCGGCTCTTCTGGAATTCCTTGATCGCCTTGACCATGCGCTCGCTGACGTCGCCGGTGATGGCGCCGTTATACTGGCCGACCCAGGCGAGGTCGGATTGCAGCGCCAGCCGCTCGGCCTGCGCCATCGCGTTGGCGGTATCCTCAGGCTTTTGCAGCGCCGGGCGGATCGGGATGGTCGCAACCGGCTTCGGTTTTGCGCCCGCCGTGGAGGGCGGCGTCAGCTGGGCCTGCGCTGGTGATCCCAACACCATCAAAACGGACGCCGAGACCATCAATGTTGCCGAAAGCACCGATCTCATGACAAATCCCAAGGAAATACGAAATACCGGAGAGAAAACTGTAGCGATCATTGATCTCGGGCCAATTAAGCACATCTGCTTGGTCGGCAACAACTGCGCCCCGGTTCAGGGCGCTGGTTAAGCGCCACCCCTCATCCCCGCGTGAGCGTAAGCTCATCGCTGGAGGAGCGGCGTTAGCCGCGTCTCGAAGGATGAGGCCCGACTGGGGCCACATGGTTCGAGACGCGCGAAGACGCGCTCCTCACCATGAGGATGCACTAGCTACGAGGCGAAGGAAGTAACGAGACGATGCTGACCGCCGACGAACTCGAACGCTATGCCCGCCATATCGTGCTGCGCGAGGTCGGCGGCCCCGGCCAGACCGCGCTGAAGGAGGCGTCCGCGTTGGTGATCGGTGCCGGCGGTCTCGGCGCCCCGGTCCTGATGTATCTCGCCGCCGCCGGCATCGGCACGCTCGGCGTGGTCGACGACGATATTGTTTCGCTGTCCAATCTGCAGCGCCAGATCATCCACACCACGCCCGATATCGGCAAGCGCAAGGTCGACAGCGCCGCGCAGCAGATCCACGCGCTCAATCCCCATGTCAATTTCGAGGCGCATGCCGTGCGTCTCGATGCTGGCAACGCGATGTCGCTGATCGGCGGCTATGATCTGGTGCTCGACGGCTCCGATAATTTCGAAACCCGCTATCTGGTTTCCGACGCCTGCTTCCTCGCGGCCAAGCCGCTGATCACGGCGGCCCTCGGCCAGTTCGACGGATCGCTGACCACGATCCGCGCCCATGAACGCGGCGCCGACGGGCAGTTCAATCCGACCTATCGCTGTCTATTCCCCGAGGCGCCGCCGCCGGGCACGGTGCCGGCCTGCGCCGAGGCCGGCGTGATGGGCGCGCTTGCCGGCATGCTGGGCTCGATGATGGCGCTGGAGGCGATTCGCGAAATCGTCGGTTTCGGCGACAGCCTGGTCGGGCGGTTGGTGATGGTCGATGCCCGCGCGATGCGGTTCGAAACCCTGCGCTACGCGCGCGATCCGGCCAACCCGCTCAATGGCGACGCGCCCACGATTACCGATTTGAGCGCATACGTCGCTTAAAGTCCGTTGCGCCCTCACCACCTCCCCGGCGGCAACCGGTTACCGCTAACGGGCTCCATCCTTTCTTTGCATGGGGTTGTTTTCGAGATTTTGAGTCTGGGCCCCCGCGGTCTACTCGGCGTCGGCGATCTGCTTCTCATAATCAGAGGCATTTGATTTATCGGTCATGACCTGCGGACAGCGGAAGCAGGCCTCTTTGCCTTCCTGACGAAACCAGCGGCACGTGGACCGGATCTGGCAGGCGGGAAGCGCGTTGACCACAGCCGGAACGCCTTCGACGATCCGCTTGGCCAGGCTGCAGGTGTTACCTTTGAAATGCTTGCAGCCGCCACCGGCGCAGGGTGCCGCGATGCGAAAGAGTTCCGTGGGCTTGGCATCTCCCGCAAGGGCAAGGACCTTCTCGGAGAGCGGCACAGTCTCGGTGAGATAGCCGACCCTGTGCTGCTCCGGCGTGCCTGTCATCACGCCAAAAATTCGTGCGCCGTCTGCGGTTGCCGGAGCGCTCGGGCAGTCGGTCGGTTTGCTTGATTCCCTGGACATGAAACCCTCTGCTGGTGCCGGAATAAAAAGGCTTCCGGGACGACGTCCGACGCCACGCGCCGAACGCCATCCCGTCTTCCGAGTTCACATCTGCTTCAAGGTAGGCAAGGAAAATATGGGCTGCGGCCACGGATAGAGACCGGTCGTTGCCGTCCCGGTGATCGAGCCTTTGCCACCTGTAGCGACGGATATTTTCGCCGCGAAACCGGCTGCAACGATTTCGAGTTGCTCCGGGGTGAGCCGGACCGGCGCTTCGAGTTCTTCGCCGACCGACTGTTGAGACTTCGCTTCGGATTTCTTCATCTGTGCTTCTCCTGTCGCGAGACGAAGGGGCCATCCGCTTCGACTGCCGCAGGACGCTAGGCATGCACGGGATGATTGACCGTGATTTCGCGCACGGAACGCGCTCGGTGTTCTTTGTCGCGGAATGGCGCCAACAGACGCGGAAGACCAAAGAGACGTGACGCGGTTCAGCCTCGCGGGCCGATCCACTTCATTCTCTTCGGGTGCAAAGCGGCGATGGCCGCAGCTAGTCGGCTCGGCAGGGATGCGTGGGCTTCGCTCACATCATCCTAGGCGGCCGCCTCACAGCATGCTGGGCAGCACGCGGTCCGGCGGCTTGTGGTTGTCGAGGAAGGTGCGGATGTTGATGATCACCTTCTCGCCCATTTCGACGCGGCCTTCGATCGTGGCCGAACCCATATGCGGCAGCAGCGTCACCTTGCCGGCCTTGGCCAGCCGGACCAGCTTTGGATTGACCGCGGGTTCGTGCTCGTAGACGTCGAGGCCGGCGCCGCCGATCTCGCCACCTTCGATCAGCTTGATCAGCGTGTCTTCGTCGATCACCTCGCCGCGCGCGGTGTTGACGATATAGGCCTCTTTCCGGATCAGTTTTAAGCGCCGCGCCGAGAGTAGATGGAACGTCGCCGGCGTATGCGGACAGTTCACCGAGAGGATATCCATCCGCGCCAGCATCTGGTCGAGGCTTTCCCAATAGGTCGCGCCCAATTCGTCGGCGATCACAGGCGCGACGGGACGGCGGTTGTGATAGTGGATTTGCAGGCCGAAGGCGCGGGCGCGGCGCGCCACGGCCTGGCCGATGCGGCCCATGCCGATAATGCCGAGGCGTTTGCCGCCGATCCGGTGCCCGAGCATCCAGGTCGGCGACCAGCCCGGCCAGTTCTTGCCATCGGTGAGGATCGAGGCGCCCTCGATCATCCGCCGCGGCACCGCGAGAATCAGCGCCATGGTCATGTCGGCGGTGTCTTCGGTCAGAACCTTCGGCGTGTTGGTCACGGTGATGCCGCGCGCATGCGCCGCCGTGACGTCGATATTGTCGACGCCATTGCCGAAATTGGCGATCATCCGCAGCTTGCAGTCGGGATGCTTGAGAATTTCCTCGTTGATGAGATCGGTCACGGTCGGGACCAGCACATCGGCGGTGCGGACCGCCTCGGCGATCTGTTCCGGCGTCATCGGCGTATCGTCGAGATTCAGCCGCGCATCGAACAATTCGCGCATCCGGGTCTCGATCGAGTCCGGGAGCTTGCGGGTGACAACGACGAGAGGCTTCTTCTTAACCGACATGTCCTGCTCTCATGAGGCAATGGCCCGTCCAACCTTTAGCAAGTCAGAAGCTTCGCCGTTCAGGCCTCATTAACCCGGTTGTTCGACACTGCAATTGCTGCGCGGTTCGAACGGCTACCTGGTCGTTTCCTTGTGGTTTCCTTATCGCTCCCTTGGGTTCCCTGACATTCACCTCGGGATTGCCAAGGAAACCGTCGAGGAAAACGTCAAGGGAAGCGTCGAGGGATTCGGGCGTTCTGGTTCTAAAGCGTTCCGTCCTCTCTAGCAGAAGGCCGGGCCAAGACAAGAACCTCCAAGAATCCCTTGAGAATCCCTCGGGGAACGACAAACCGAGGTGCGACCGGCGCGGGCACAGGGGGACCTAAGTTTAAGGGTCTTGGGTTTAAGGGTCTTGGATTTCAGGCGTTGGGTGGATTGTTTCAACTCGAAGAATTCGGGTTGATGGGTTCTCGGCAGGAGACGGGTTGATGGCGTTGGGGCGTTTCTGTTCGATGGCGGTGCTGGCAGGGTGCATGCTGGGCGCGTCGGTCAGCACAGGTTTTTCGGCCAAGGATTCGACCACCACCAGCGGCCTGCCGGTGCCGCGGTATGTCAGCCTCAAATCCGATCATGTGAATGTCAGGGCCGGTCCGACCAAGGACAATGACGTCGCCTGGGTCTACACCCGTTCCGGTCTGCCGGTCGAAATTACCGCCGAATATGAGAATTGGCGCCGGGTGCGCGATTCCGAAGGCTCCGAAGGCTGGGTCTATCACTCCCTGCTGTCGGGCCGCCGCACTGCGGTCGTTACCATGAAGACCAAGGACGAACTCGCGCCGCTCTACGATCGCGCCGATCCGTCCAGCGCGGTTGCCGCGCGGCTACAGGCCGGCGTCGTGGCCCAGGTCAAGAAATGCACGGCCGGCTGGTGCCGCGTCATCGGCAACGGGTTCGATGGCTGGATCGAACAGCAGCGCCTGTGGGGCGTCTATGCCGATGAGAAGGTGGATTGAGTTAGGCTCGCGACGAGCGGCAAAAACTCTTACGTCGCCCCGGCGAAGGCCGGGGCCCATACGCCGCGGCCTTGCGTTCGGCACAAATGGCCAACGCCTTCTTCAATCACTGGCAATAGTGGTTATGGGTCCCGGCCTTCGCCGGGACGACGCGTCAGCGCTTCTTGCGCAGCCGCACGACCATGTCGACGCGGGCGATCTCGTAGCCTTCGGGCACTTCCGGCATTCGCGAGAGCACCAGATGCGGATCGGGAATGTCGACCAGCTCGTGATTGTTCTCGAGATAGAAGTGATGGTGCGCCGTCACATTGGTGTCGAAATAGGTCTTGGTGCCGTCGACGCTGACCTGGCGCAGCAGGCCGGCATCGGTCAGCTGGTTGAGGGTGTTGTAGACGGTGGCCAGCGAGACCGGCACCTTGGCCAGCGTCGCTTCCTCGTAGAGCATTTCAGCGGTCAGATGCCGCGCGCCCTTGCCGAACAACAGCCATCCGAGCGCCATGCGCTGGCGGGTCGGCCGAAGGCCGGCGGCCTGCAACATTTCGTTGACGTCATGCCAGGGACAGCCGGTCAGCGCCGGTTGATGCCCGGCGGCACGGGCGGCCGGATCCATGGCGCCTGAGTCCCTGGCGCCTGAGTCAACGGCGTCATCGTTCAAAGTCGAGACCTGATCGTTCATTTCCACTTCGGGCACCGCACTCATCACTTGGGCAACATTCTTGCTCAAATATAAGAGAAAATCCTTTAGATGCAAGTTTTTCGCAACTAGAACGGGCCTAAGGTCAAGACGGAACCTGTGCCGGGACAGCGTGATTTAGCATTTTCCGGTGCTTTCTGGCGGGTATGGCCTATGTTACAGAGCGCGCGGACCACATATGCGATTTCGGTAGGGACCACTGCCGATAGCATCCTACCTAGCGCCAATTTGCGGGAAATAAGCATTCTCCCGCGGGGAAACAGGTCCGGTTCGCTTGAAAGCGCTTCACCGGGACATGAGAGAGGCTGAAACGATGCTGGATCGCCGCGGCGGTTACGAATACGAGGATCTGCTGGCGTGCGGCCGCGGGGAGCTGTTTGGCCCGGGCAATGCGCAATTGCCATTGCCGCCGATGCTGATGTTCGATCGCATCACCGAAATCTCCGAAACCGGCGGGGAATACGGCAAGGGCGTCGTTCGCGCCGAACTCGACGTGAACCCGGATCTCTGGTTCTTCGGCTGCCATTTCAAGGGCGATCCGGTGATGCCGGGCTGTCTCGGCCTCGATGCGCTGTGGCAGATGGTCGGCTTTTATCTCGGCTGGACCGGCGGCGAGGGCCGTGGCCGGGCGCTGGGCCTTGGCGAGCTGAAGTTCTCCGGTCAGGTGATGCCGAACGTCCGCAAGATTGTGTACAACGTCGACATCAAGCGCGTGATGCGTCTAAAGCTCTGGCTCGGCATCGCCGACGGCTGGCTTTCGGCCGATGGCGAGATTATCTATCGCGCGAAGGATCTGAGGGTGGGGCTGTTGAAGCAGGGTGCCGCATTGCCGGGAGCGTAAGTTACCCGTGCGCCAATGAGGCGGCATCCGATTTGACGGCGGCCATTACAGAAAACACAAACGACAAGACGAGGCGATCATGAGGCGGGTTGTCATCACCGGGATGGGCATTGTCTCGTCCATCGGAAACAACACCCAGGAAGTGCTTGCGAGCCTTCACGAGGCGAAATCCGGAATCACGCGCGCGGAAAAATACGCCGAGCTCGGTTTCCGTTCGCAGGTGCAGGGCGCTCCAACCATCAATCCCGTCGATGTCATCGACCGGCGCGCGATGCGCTTCCTCGGCGAGGGCGCGGCGTGGAATCACATCGCGATGGAGCAGGCGATCCAGGATTCGGGCCTGCAGCCATCGGACGTTTCCCACGTTCGCACCGGCATCATCATGGGCTCGGGCGGACCGTCCGCGCGCACCATCGTCGAAGCGGCCGATATCACCCGCACCAAGGGGCCGAAACGCGTAGGCCCATTCGCGGTGCCGAAGGCGATGTCGTCGACGGCGTCAGCGACACTTGCGACCTGGTTCAAGATCAAGGGCGTGAACTATTCGATCTCGTCAGCTTGCGCGACCTCGAACCATTGCATCGGCAATGCCTATGAGACGATCCAGATCGGCAAGCAGGACGTGATCTTCGCCGGCGGCTGCGAGGAACTCGACTGGTCGCTGTCGGTGCTGTTCGACGCCATGGGCGCGATGTCCTCGAAATACAACGCTACGCCCGCGACCGCGTCACGCCCCTACGATATCAGCCGCGACGGTTTTGTGATCGCGGGCGGCGCCGGGGTGGTGGTGCTGGAAGAACTCGAACACGCCAAGGCCCGCGGCGCGCGCATCTACGGCGAAATCGTTGGCTATGGCGCGACGTCGGATGGTTACGACATGGTGGCACCGTCGGGCGAAGGCGCCGAGCGCTGCATGCGCATGGCGATGGAAACCGTGAAGACGCCGATCGACTACATCAACCCGCACGCGACCTCGACGCCCGCTGGCGATCCGCCGGAAATCGAGGCGATCCGCAAGGTGTTCGGAACCGGCGAAAAGTGCCCGCCGATCTCGGCGACCAAGGCGCTGACCGGCCATTCGCTCGGCGCCACCGGCGTGCAGGAAGCGATCTATTCGCTGCTGATGATGAACAACGGTTTCGTGTGCGAGAGCGCCAATATCACCGAGCTCGATCCTGTCTTTGCCGACATGCCGATCGTGCGCAAGCGCATCGACAACGCCAAGCTCGGCACCGTGCTGTCGAACTCCTTCGGCTTCGGCGGCACCAACGCGACGCTGGTGTTCAAGCGGCTGGACGCTTGATTTGATTTGTCATGCCCCGCGAAAGCGGGGCATCCAGTACGCTGCGGCTTCTCGATTCAATTGCTGATGTCTCTGGAATACTGGGTCACCCGCCTTCGCGGGTGACGACAGTGGTGAGCCACTAACCCGCCGCGATTTTCTCCGCGCGTTGAAACGCCGGGCGCGCCATGCATCGTTCGATATAGGCGTCGAACGACGGCCGCGACGGGATGATCTTGAACAGGCGGACGGCGAAATTCAGCCCCGTGCCGATCACGATATCGGCGGCCGAGAACGGCTCGCCGAGGATCCACGGTCCCTTCTGCAACGCCACGTCGAGCACATCGATCACCCGCTGCGAATCGCCCCAGCCGGCGGAGGCCGGATTCATTTCGAGCTTGGTCGCGAGCTGCACGATCGCCGGCTCGATGCAGCCGGGGCTGAAGAACAGCCAATAGAGATATTTTGCCCGCAAGGGATCGCCGAGCGGCGGCGCCAGCCTGGCGTCCGGGTAGCGTTCGGCGACATAGGCCGCGATCGCGGCGGCCTCGGCGAGCGTCTCTTCGCCATCTTTCAGCGCCGGTACCTTGCCCATCGGATTGATCGCAAGATATTCGGCCCTGCGCTGCGCGCCGGTTGAAATGTCGGTCAGCACGCGCTCGTAGGGTTGTCCGATCTCCTCCATCAGCCACAGCGAGGAAAATGAACGCGAACGTGGTGACCAGTAAAGCTGCATCATTGTGAAGTCTCCCTTGCTTGTTACCTGAGCATTGCCGGCAGCGTTTTGTCGAGACTTGCTCTCAGCATGGCACGTACGCCGTCGCGAAAGGCTGGATTGGCAACCGCTTCCGTCGGAATAGACGGGAACGACGCCTCGTTCAGCTCGCGATGTGGCCCGAGAATTAGCGTGCCCACGAGGATGCGCGACAGCAACGGCTGATATTCGTCCATCGCGGAACTTTGCCGGATGACGGTGAGGTCTCGTCCATCGAATACCCGGATGAAGCTGAGCGCATAAAGGTAGGGTTGGTTTCTGAGGGGGTTGTACCATTTGACGATGCCAACGCCGCTGACACTCTGACCGCTGCTACTGAATGGGCTGATGGACCTGCCTACCAGAACATAGCGCTGGCAATTTGAGCCAGATGTGATCTGCCGCATGCGATCAATCAGTTCGGCTTTCATGTCGCGAAACAACAAACCTTTTTGCGCCTCACGCACCGGAAACGCTGCTTCTGAATAGTGGATTCGTCGAACCGCGATGCCGGGAGCGGTCGCGGCGCGGACCCGCGCGAACACGAGATCGCCGAGGCCCCAGTTGCTGATCGGGATATCCTTGCGCTCAACACTCGCGATGCCGATCCGCTGGACCTCGAATTCTTCACCCACAGCCACGATGACGCCGAGGCCGCATGGGCCGTTTTCAGTTGGCGCAGGCATGCGGGCGGGTTTGGTTTTCGGCGTCGATTTCTTGGCCACGGGTGTTACCGTTTGTGCCGCTGCTGTCGCGGGAGCGGGTTGGGCTTGCGCCCACGCCGATGTGGCGACGCTCCAAAATATAAACGCGAGGAGGGTAGCTCGAATCATGAAAGCTCAGGAAATGTACGGCCGATCGCCAAGGACACGTCTAACTAGAGCGCACCGGGAGCATCCGCAAGTTGTTTCGTGTCCATTAGTCTATCGCGCGATCCCTTCCTTCCTTCGTCCATCGATAATATTTCATCGTAAACCCGTTCGTCGGCTCGACCGTCTCCTTCTCGAACACAAAGCCCTCGCGCTCGTACCAGCGCCAGGCTTTTTCATTTTCGCGCACGCAGCGCAGCCAGATCTCATCCGGCAGCTGTTTGCGCGTGAAGGCCAGCAGCGTCCGGCCAAGGCTCTTGCCCTGATATTCCGGCGCGACGAATAATTGGTCGAGATAGTTGTCCTCCAGATGCATGGCCAGCATCGCCGCCAGCCTGCCGCCGTCGTCGGCGACGTAGAGGCTCCAACCCTTCGTGACTTCCGCGCGGACCCGCGCACGCAATTTTTCCAGCAGCGGCGCGCTGGCGGCTTCGATTCCGGTCGAAGCCCAGCTGTTCATCCAGACGCGCGCGACCTCGTCATATTCTTCTGCGCGGGCGGGACGGATGATCGGCGTCATGGTTGGGCCTGTGGCTTGTCGCTCATCTCGGTTAGAGGCAGCGACGGTTCATAGCAAAACAAAAAGGGCGGCCGTGAGGCCGCCCTTTCCGTAACCGTTTTGCGGAGATCACGCGAGATCGAAGCGATCAGCGTTCATCACCTTGGTCCAGGCCGCCACGAAGTCTTTCGCAAACTTCTCCTTGGCATCCGCGCACGCATAGACTTCCGCGACAGCGCGGAGCTGGGCGTGCGAGCCGAAGATCAGGTCGACGCGGGTCCCGGTCCACTTCACCGCCTTGGTCTTGCGGTCGCGGCCCTCGTACTCGCCATCGGCGCCGGCCGGTTGCCACTCGGTGCCCATGTCGAGCAGGTTGATGAAGAAGTCGTTGGTCAGCGTTCCCGGCTTGCCGGTGAAGACGCCGTGCTTGGCGTTGCCGGCATTGGTGCCGAGAACGCGCAGGCCGCCGACCAGCACCGTCATCTCGGGCGCCGTCAGCCGCATCAGTTGCGCCCGATCCACCAGCGCCTCTTCCGGATGCATGAACTGGCGCTTGCCGCCGATATAGTTGCGGAAGCCGTCAGCACGCGGTTCGAGCGGAGCAAAGGAAGCGGCGTCGGTCTGCTCTTGCGAAGCGTCGGTGCGGCCGGGCGTGAACGGGACCGTCACGCTGACACCGGCATCCTTCGCGGCCTTCTCGACTGCGGCGCTGCCGCCGAGAACGATCAGGTCGGCAAGCGAGACTTTCTTGCCGAGCTCCTTCTGGATCGCTTCGAGTTTTGCGAGAACCTTCGCCAGCTCAGGCGGATTGTTGACGTGCCAATCCTTCTGCGGGGCGAGGCGAACCCGCGCACCGTTGGCGCCGCCGCGCTTGTCGGAGCCGCGGAACGTGGCGGCCGATGCCCAGGCGGTCGAGACCAGCTGGGAAACCGACAGGCCGGAGCCGAGGATTTTCGCCTTCAGGGCCGCGATGTCCTGCTCGCCGATCACGGGATGATCGGCGGCGGGGACCGGGTCCTGCCAGATCAGCGTTTCCTTCGGCACCAGCTTGCCGAGATAGCGCGCGGCCGGTCCCATGTCGCGGTGCGTGAGCTTGTACCAGGCGCGGGCAAAGGCGTCCGCGAACTGGTCCGGATGCTCGTAGAAGCGTCGCGAGATTTTTTCATAGGCCGGGTCGAAACGCAGCGCCAGGTCCGAGGTCAGCATGGTCGGAAGGTGCTTCTTCGACTTGTCATAGGCGTCGGGGATCGTGGCCTCGGCGCCTTTCGCTTTCCACTGCTTGGCGCCGGCCGGGCTTTTGGTCAGCTCCCATTCGAACTTGAACAGATTGTCGAAGAAGTGGTTGCTCCATTTCGTCGGGGTCTGGGTCCAGGTCACTTCCGGCCCGCCGGTGATGGCGTCGGCGCCGAAGCCGGTGCCGTGCTTGCTCTTCCAGCCAAGACCCTGGTCCTCGATCGCCGAGCCTTCCGGATCGGCGCCGATCAGCGACGGATCACCGGCGCCATGGGTCTTGCCGAAGGTGTGGCCGCCGGCGATCAGTGCCACGGTCTCTTCGTCGTTCATCGCCATCCGGAAGAAGGTTTCGCGGATGTCTTTCGCGGAAGCCAGCGGATCAGGGTTGCCGTTCGGGCCTTCCGGATTGACGTAGATCAGGCCCATCTGCACAGCGCCGAGCGGTTCGGCGAGTTCGCGTTCGCCGCTGTAGCGTTCATCGCCCAGCCAGGTGCCTTCGGGACCCCAATACAGCTCTTCCGGCTCCCAGGTATCGGCACGGCCGCCGGCAAAGCCGAAGGTCTTGAAGCCCATCGATTCCAGCGCGACGTTGCCGGAGAGCACGAACAGGTCGGCCCAGGACAGCTTGCTGCCGTATTTCTGCTTGATCGGCCACAGCAGGCGGCGTGCCTTGTCGAGGTTGGTGTTGTCGGGCCAGCTGTTGAGCGGCGCAAAACGCTGCTGACCGGCACCGGCGCCGCCGCGGCCATCGGTGATGCGGTAGGTGCCGGCGCTGTGCCACGCGAGGCGGATGAACAGGCCGCCATAGTGACCGAAGTCGGCCGGCCACCACTCCTGCGAGTCGGTCATCAGGGCGGTCAGGTCCTTGATGACGGCGTCGAGGTCGAGGGTCTTGAATTCCTTGGCGTAGTCGAACGCCTTGCCCATCGGATCGGCCGAGGGGTGATTGGTATGGAGCATGCCGATATCGAGGTGCTCTGGCCACCAGTCGCGATTGCGGTGTCCCTTGGGGCCGCCGGTGAACGGGCACTTGCCCGCGCTATCATCAGTCTTTGCGTCCATGTTTCTTCTCCGTGCTTGTAATTTTCTTCGACGTGTTCCGTAGCGAACTTGTGTGACTTCCGAGCGCTGTTGCTGACGAGGTCCCGATGATTGGCAATTTTATTGTCGCCAATGGTCGTTGATGGGGACGGTCAGCGACGGCAGTTATTTCCTTCCGGCAGATGGGGGCGGGGCGCGTTTGGCCAAGGGGAGACCCGCAAACACCGACCTGGAATGACCACGTCAGCCCCGATCCGCGGGGTTGCTCGCTGCCTCCAGTCAAATTCGCTGGAGCCTTACTTTGGAAGATATCTAAGATCAGGTCCAGTCGAATTGTCTTGGGCTCTCGATCAGTTTATCTGATCGGAATGATCACGCTTCGGCAGCTTCGTTATCTCGCGGCACTGGCCCGGCACGGCCATTTCGGCCGCGCCGCCGAGGCGTGCGCCGTGACCCAGCCCGCGCTGTCGATGCAGATCCGCGATCTCGAGCGCACGCTGGGTGTCACCGTGGTCGAACGGCGGCCAGGCGAGGTGTTGCTGACCGATGTCGGCCGTGAAATCGCCCGCCGCGGCGAAGAGGTGCTCACGGCCTCGCGCGATCTGGTCGATTTCGCCCGTCATCGCAGCGGGCTGCTGCAGGGACGGCTGACGCTCGGGGTGATTCCGTCGCTCGCGCCGTATTTGTTGCCGCGGATTCTTCCCGTGCTGCAGACCAAATTTCCGGAACTGCAACTGGAGTTGCGCGAGACCCAGACCAGGCAGCTCGTCGACGACATCAAGAACGGCGCACTCGATGCGGCGATGCTGGCGCTGCCGGTGCTTGAGGCCGATATCGATGAGATCGCGCTGTTCGAGGATTTGTTCCTGCTCGCGGTGCCCGCCGGCGATCCCCGCGCCGCGACCACGCGCGTCGCGGTTGAAGACATCGATCAGGGCAAATTGATCCTGCTCGAGGACGGTCACTGCCTGCGCGACCAGGCGCTGGCATTCTGCGCGACGGCGGCCCGGGGCCGCATGGCCGGCGGCGGCGGCACCGTGTTCGGCGCCAGCAGCCTGAACACGGTGATCCAGATGGTCGCCGGTGGCTACGGCGTCACGCTGATTCCGCAGATCGCCGCCGATGTCGAACGCCGCGACGACAGGGTCAAATTCCTGCGCCTGAAGAATCCCGAGCCCGGCCGCTCCATCGGCCTGGTGTTCCGCCGCACCTCGCCGCGCAAGGCGGATTTTGCGGCGCTGGGGGAGGTGGTGAAGGAGAGTGTGGGGATTTCGGGAGTGACGATAGAGAGTCAGAAACAGCGCGTATAATCCGCGACTGTCATGCCCCGCGAAGGCGGGGCATCCAGTACGCCGCGGCTTCTCGATTAAATCACTACCGTCTCTGGAATACGGGATCATCCGCTTTCGCGGATGATGACAGTTGTAAATGTTGATGCACTACCCGCAAACAAAAAAGGGCGGCTGCAAAGCCGCCCTTTCGCTTCTTCCAAAATGAAGGATCAAACGCCGAGTGTGCCGGCCTTTGCCGCCGCAAAGCGTTCGGCGACCTTGGTCCAGTTCACGGTGTTCCACCACGCCTTGAGATAATCGGCGCGGCGGTTCTGGTAGTTGAGATAATAGGCATGCTCCCAGACGTCGTTGCCGAGCAGCGCGCGCTTGCCGTCCATGATTGGATTGTCCTGGTTCGGACGAGTCTCGATCGCGAGCTTGCCATCCTTGGCAACGGTCACGAACACCCAGCCCGAGCCGAACTGGCGTCCGCCCGCGGCGTTGAAGTCGTTCTGGAACTTCTCCATGCCGCCGAGATCCTTGTCGATCGCGGCCAGCACCTCGCCCTCCGGTTTGCCGCCGCCCGGCGCCATCAGCTCCCAGAACATGGTGTGATTGGCGTGGCCGCCGAGATTGTTACGCACCGCGAATTTGATGTCGTCATTCAGCGCATTGAGATTGCCGAGGACGTCCGTGATCTTGCTGGTGCCGAGCTGCGTATTGGTCTTGGCGAGGTTGTTGAGATTGGTGACGTAGGCGCCATGGTGCCGGTCATGGTGGATTTCCATGGTCTTGGCGTCGATATGCGGCTCGAGCGCGTTGAAGGCGTAGTTAAGCGGCGGCAGCGTGAACGGGCCTGCTGTGGCCGGGGCGGCCGCGGGCGCGGCGGGCGCCTGCGCGAAGACGACGCGCGGTGTGGCGGCGACGGCGACAAGGCTGGCGGCGGCGCTGAAAAAATGACGGCGCGATAGTGCGGACATGAAGTCTCTCCCTGCGTAACGAGCCTGTGCTGCTCGGTTCGGATGATCGTAATGGGCCCAGCTTCCAGCTGCGAAGTCAGCCCCATCCCGGTTTCAGTTTAAATAGGCTCAGTGCTGCGGCGTATGAGCGCATGATCAAATCTACGGCAATCAGGTTACGGCAAACAAAAGGGCGGCTTTTCAGCCGCCCTTTTTTATTTCTCGATTTTGATACGGCTTACTCGCCGGCCGCTTCGCGCGGGGCGGAGCCTTCCGCGGCCTTCTGCTTGGCCTCGAGGTCCTCGCCGGTGGCCTGATCGACCACCTTCATCGACAAACGCGTCTTGCCGCGATCGTCGAAGCCGAGCAGCTTGACCTTGACCTTGTCGCCTTCCTTGACGACGTCGGAGGTCTTCTGCACGCGCGCCGAAGCGAGCTGGCTGATGTGGACGAGGCCGTCCTTGGCGCCGAAGAAGTTCACGAACGCGCCGAACTCCATCACCTTGACCACGGTGCCTTCGTAGATCTGGCCGATCTCCGGATCGGAGGCGATCGACTTGATCCACTTGATCGCGGCCTTCATCGCCTCGCCATCGTTGGAGGCGACCTTCACGGTGCCGTCGTCCTCGATGTTGACCTTGGCGCCGGTCTTCTCGACGATCTCGCGGATCACCTTGCCGCCGGTGCCGATCACTTCACGGATCTTGTCGGTCGGGATCTTGAAGGTCTCGATGCGCGGCGCGTACTCGCCGAGCTCGGCGCGGGCATTGGTGAGCGCCTTCGACATTTCGCCGAGGATGTGGATACGCCCATCCTTGGCCTGGCCGAGTGCGACCTTCATGATCTCCTCGGTGATGCCCTCGATCTTGATGTCCATCTGCAGCGAGGTGATGCCCTGGTCGGTGCCGGCCACCTTGAAGTCCATGTCGCCGAGATGATCCTCGTCGCCGAGAATGTCGGACAGGACCGCAAAGCGCTCGCCTTCCAGGATCAGGCCCATCGCGATACCCGCGGTCGGCCGCTTCAGCGGAACGCCCGCATCCATCAGCGCCAGCGAAGCGCCGCAGACCGACGCCATCGACGACGATCCGTTGGATTCGGTGATCTCGGAAACCACGCGCACCGTGTAGGGGAATTCGTGGTGCGGCGGCAGGATCGGATGGATCGCGCGCCAGGCCAGCTTGCCGTGGCCGATTTCGCGGCGCTTGGTGCCGCCGAGGCGTCCGGTTTCACCGACCGAGTAGGGAGGGAAGTTGTAGTGCAGCAGGAACTGCTCTTTGTAGGTCCCTGACAGCGAGTCGATGTACTGCTCGTCCTCGCCGGTGCCGAGCGTGGTCACGACCATCGCCTGGGTTTCACCGCGGGTGAACAGCGCCGAACCGTGAGCACGGGGCAGCACGCCGACTTCGGCGATGATGCTACGCACGGTCTTGGAATCGCGGCCGTCGATGCGCTTGCCGGTGTCGAGGATGTTCCAGCGGACGATCTTGGATTCTAGCTCCTTGAACACGCCGGCGATGCGCAGCTTGTCGTATTTCGGCTCCTGCCCTTCCGGGAAGTAGTGAGCCATCACCTTTTCCTTGGCCTTGCCGACCGCGGCGTAGCGATCCTGCTTGATCGGGATCGCGTAGGCGGAGCGCAGCTCCTGCTCGATCAGGCCGAGCATTTCCTTCTCGATCGCGCTCTCGTCGACGACCTTGACTTCGCGCGGCTCTTTCGCCGCCTTCTCGGCCAGTTCGATGATCGCCTTGATCACCGGCTGGAAGTGCCGGTGGCCGAACATGACCGCGCCGAGCATGATGTCTTCGTTGAGTTCCTTGGCTTCCGATTCCACCATCAGCACGGCGTCACCGGTGCCGGCGACGACGAGATCAAGCTGGGTCTCGAGCATTTCGTCGAGCGTCGGGTTGAGCACGTATTCGTCATTGGCGAAGCCGACACGGGCCGCACCGATCGGGCCCTTGAACGGGGCGCCGGAGATCGTCAGCGCCGCGGAGGCGGCGACCAGCGCCAGAATGTCGGGATCGTTCTCCATGTCATGCGACAGCACGGTGACGATGACCTGGGTCTCGTTGCGCCAGCCGTCGACGAACAGCGGACGAATCGGACGGTCGATCAGGCGGGAGACCAGCGTCTCCTTTTCGGTCGGCCGGCCTTCGCGCTTGAAATAACCGCCGGGAATGCGGCCCGCGGCGTAGGTCTTTTCCTGGTAGTCGACGGTCAGCGGCAGGAAGTCGACGCCTTCGCGCGGATTCTTTGCGGCAACCACGGTGGCGAGCACGACGGTCTCGCCGTAGGTGGCGAGCACGGCGCCATCGGCCTGACGGGCGATCTTACCGGTTTCAAGCTTGAGGGGACGTCCACCCCAGTCGATTTCGACTGAATGAGTATTAAACATTTCGATTTCTTTCATGGTTTCGCGAAAGCAGGGACGCCTGAAACACAAAGACCATGCGCAAGATTGCGGGACACTGATCGCAATACGAGATCAGCATCCGGCGATCCTGCCATGGTCTTTATATTTCGGATGGCGTCCATCCTCTCGGGTAGTCCGGGCACCTTGCCCTGCCCAGCGGCCGGATTGCTGCTGGACGTCTATAGGGCATGATTTGCTTCATGCCCTTGCGCATGATCGTCTCCGAAAATCCGGAGCCCGGTTTTCTTCCGGAAGACCATACGAAAACGCGCGCAACAGGCGCGCGTACTTCTTGATATCAACGGCGAATGTTGTGCTTTTCGAGCAGCGCCTTGTAACGCGCCTCGTCCTTCTTCTTGATGTAGTCGAGAAGGGAGCGGCGGGTCGACACGAGCTTCAGCAGGCCGCGGCGTGAATGATTGTCCTTCACGTGGGTCTTGAAGTGGCCGGTGAGGTTGGCAATGCGTTCCGACAGGATCGCAACCTGGACCTCAGGCGAGCCGGTGTCGCCGGCCTTGTTGGCATTCGTCTTGATGACTTCCGCTTTGCGTTCGGCGGTAATCGACATCGTCAAACTTTCTCATCGTTACGACCGGGACTGGCAGTCAGTCCGGTCAGGTTGAACACACGCTTGGGGATGAGTTCGCCATTGCCAATTTCGGCGAGGGCCAAAAGCCGGCCTGCCACCGTGACATAGACTGTGCCGCTACAATTGGGCGCATCCCGTCCGCGCAACAAAACGGCCTGGCCCCGGTGGAGCCTTGCCGCATCAGCCCGTGTGACGGCCAGTGCCGGGATGTCGTCCAGCGCGGTCTCAACGGGCAAAAGCGCGTCGGCGAGGCTGCCCTCGCCCGACGCGGCTCTATTACATAAAGCCTCCAACTGTTCCAGCGGAATCATGTCCGCCTCGCGGAATGGACCCACCAGGGTCCGCCGTAGGGCGCTGATATGGCCGAAACAGCCCAGAATCCGGCCGATGTCGCGGGCCAGCGCCCGGACATAGGTTCCCTTGCCGCACTCGGCCTCGAACACGGATTGGCCGTTATCCCCATGTTCTACAAGGGTTAATTCGTGAATCTCGATCGGCCGCGGCTTCAATTCGACGGTTTCGCCGTCCCGCGCCAGGTCATAGGCCCGTTCGCCCTGGACCTTGATCGCCGAATATTGCGGCGGGATCTGCTCGATCAGGCCGGTGAATTGCGGCAGCAGCTCCCGGATGGCCTCGGCGGACGGCCTGAGATCGCTGGTTTTGACCGCCCGGCCCTCGGTGTCGTCGGTATCGCGTTCCTCGCCCCAGGTTACCGTGAAGCGGTAGCGCTTGCGGCCGTCCATCACGAACGGGACCGTCTTGGTGGCCTCGCCGAGCGCGATTGGCAGGCCGCCGGAGGCGAGCGGATCGAGGGTGCCGGCATGGCCGGCGCGCTTGGCCTGGAACAGGCGCTTGAGCACCGCCACCGCATGCGTCGAGGTCATGCCGATCGGCTTGTCGAGAATCACCCAGCCATGGACATCGCGCTTGTCGCGGCGCGGCTGGTTGTTCTGGCGCTGCTGCTTGCCTTTGTTCTGGCGCGGATCGTTATTGCCGCGACGGGTATCGTCGCCGCGCCGCACATCGTCGCCGGCGCGGCCGTTGCCGTCGCCGGCGCGGCTGTTGCCGTCGTCAGCGCGGCTGGGGCCGTCGCTTCGTGCCTCGGTAAAAATATTTTTTTCGGCGTCGTGCGATTCGGCATTTTGCGAATCGATCACGCTGTTGGCGGTGGTCACAATCATCACTTGTCGTCCGAATCGGGTGCGAGGTCTTTCTGCACCGCAGGTGTTCTCAGTAATTTCTCGATCCGTTCCGCTTCATCGAATCGTTCGTCGACGCGGAAGCGAAGATCAGGAGAAAATTTCAGGTTAACGCGGTGTGCGATCTCGCCGCGCAGGAACTTCTTGTTGCGCGCGAGCGCCGCCAGCACGACGTCCGTATCGCGTCCGCCGAGCGGCATCACATAAATGGTCGCAAGCTTCAGGTCCGGTGACATGCGCACCTCCGGAACCGTGATGATGTGACCCTCGAGATCGGGGTCATGCACGCTACCCTGCGACAGAATATCGGCGACGGCATGGCGTACGGTCTCGCCGACGCGCAATTGGCGTTGCGATCCGCCGGGAGCGGAACTCTTGGTATGGTGCCGGGGCATAAGCTGAAATCCCAATTGTCGTCATCACCCGCGCAAGCAGGTGATCCAGTATCCCTGGCCAAAATTAATTGGGCCAAAATTTATTGCGGTGGCTACTGGATGCCCCGCCCCAGTGCGCAATTGCGCACAAGGCGGGGCATGACGGTTAGTTTCAAATTCCAGGCGCTTCGTAAGATTTGGACTTACAGAGAGCGCTGGATGGTCTCCACGCGGTAACACTCGATGACGTCGCCAGGACGCATGTCGCCGTAATTCTCGAACGCCATGCCGCATTCCTGGCCGGACTGCACTTCCTTCACTTCGTCCTTGAAGCGCTTCAGCGTCGACAGCTTGCCTTCATGCACAACGACGTTGTCGCGAATCAGGCGCACATTGGCGCCGCGTTCCACGGTGCCGTCGGTGATGCGGCAGCCGGCGACCTTGCCGACCTTGGAAATGTTGAACACTTCCAGGATCTGCGCATTGCCCAGCATGGTCTCGCGCAGCGTCGGCGCGAGCAGGCCGGACATCGCCTTTTTGATGTCGTCGACGAGATCGTAGATGATGTTGTAGTAGCGGATCTCGATGCCGTTGCGCTTGGCGGCCGCGGCCGCTTCCTTGTTGGCACGGACCGAGAAGCCGATGATGGCGGCGTTGAAACCTTCCGCCAGCGTCACGTCGGATTCGGAGATGCCGCCGACGCCCGCATGCAGGATGCGCGCGGCGACTTCGTCGGTGCCGAGCTTTTCCAGCGATCCCAAAATGGCCTCGAGCGATCCTTGCACGTCGGCCTTGATGATCAGCGGGAATTCCTTGCGGCCCGACGTCTTGAGCTGCGACATCATCTGTTCGAGCGAGCCGCGCATGCCGGAAATCGAGGCAGCCGCGTTTTCGCGCTTCTGGTGGGCGCGATAGCTCGTGACCTGACGGGCGCGGGCTTCGTTCTCGACCACCGCGAGGCGGTCGCCGGCTTCCGGCGGGCCGTTGAAGCCGAGCACTTCGACAGGCACCGAAGGTCCGGCCTCGTCGATGTTGACGCCCTGATCGTTGATGAGGGCACGGACGCGGCCCATTTCGGCGCCGGCCACGATGATATCGCCAATGCGAAGGGTTCCGCGCTGCACCAGCACGGTCGCAACCGGACCGCGGCCACGGTCGAGTCTGGCTTCGATCACGGTGCCTTCGGCGGGACGTTCCGCGTTGGTCTTGAGATCGAGCAATTCGGCCTGCAACGCGATCATCTCAAGCAGCTTGTCGAGATTGGTCTTGTTCTTGGCGGATACCTCGACGTCGACGACGTCGCCGCCGAACGATTCGACCTGAACCTCGTGCTGCAGCAATTCGGTGCGCACGCGCTCCGGCTTGGCGTCGGGCTTGTCGATCTTGTTGATCGCGATGATCATCGGAACCTTCGCCGCCTTGGCGTGGTTGATCGCCTCGATGGTCTGCGGCATGACGCCGTCATCGGCCGCGACCACCAGGATCACGATATCGGTGACCTTGGCGCCGCGCGCACGCATCGCGGTGAACGCGGCGTGGCCGGGCGTATCGATGAAGGTGATCTTCTTGCCGCTCTCCGGCGAGGTCACCTGATAGGCGCCGATATGCTGGGTGATGCCGCCGGCTTCGCCGGACACCACGTTGGCATGGCGGAGCGCGTCGAGCAGCGAGGTCTTGCCGTGATCGACATGGCCCATCACGGTCACGACCGGCGAACGCGGCTCGGTGTCGGTGGAATCGTCGACGACGTCGAACAGGCCCTCTTCGACGTCCGACGCGGCGACGCGCTTGACGGTGTGGCCCATTTCCTCGGCGATCAGTTGCGCGGTGTCGGCGTCGATCACGTCGGTGATCTTGTGCATCGCGCCCTGCTTCATCAGCAGGCGGATGACGTCGACCGCGCGTTCCGCCATGCGGTTGGCGAGTTCCTGGATGTTGATGGCTTCCGGGATCACGACCTCGCGGATCAGCTTTTCCTTCGGCTCATTGGCGGCATGGCCTTTCAGGCGCTGGGTGCGGCGGCGGAACGAGGCGATCGAACGCTCGCGCACGTCGTCGGCGTTGAGCGCGGTGACCAGCGTCAGGCGGCCGCGTTCTTTTTGCGGGCCGGGCTTGTGGGTCGTCTTGGGCGGAACGGCAGGGCGCATGACGCCGCCGGGGCCACGGCGGATCTGGCGCGGACCTTCATCCTCGTCGGAGCCGTCGGCGGCGACGCCGGGTGCTCGCGCGGGCGGCACTGCGGACGCCGTCGGCCGGGCCGCAGGGCGCGCGGTGGCGGTGCCGGGGGCGGTCGACGTTGCGGTCTTGGCTTCGGCCTCGCCGAATCGCTTCTTGGCTTCGAGTTCGGCCTTGCGCTTGGCTTCCTCTTCCAGGCGGTGACGTTCTTCCTCGGCCTTGCGGCGGGCTTCGGCGGCTTCGCGTTCGGCCTGCTCGATGCCTTCCTTGCTGCTGCGGCGCTTGGCTTCTTCTTCGGCCAGGCGGCGCTCTTCGATGTCGCGGACCTTGGCATCGGCCAGCGCGCTGGCGCGTGCGGAACGTTCATCCTCGGTCAGCGTGCGCAGCACCACGCCGGAACCGGCGCGCGGGGCGGCCGGTGTCGCGGGGCGGCTCGGCGCCTTGGCGACGACTGGTGCCGGCTTGGCGACGACAGGCTCGGGCGCATGGGTTTCGGCGGGTCCGTCGCCGCCAATGCGGCGCTTGCCACGCTTTTCGACCACGACCTGCTTGGTCCGGCCATGGCTGAAGCTCTGGCGTACGGTGCCCGTCTCGACGCGCGGCTTGAGCGTCAAGGTCTTGGTCGGGACACTCAAAGTCTTGTCGCCAGGCGTTTTGGTATCAACCATTCAGCAGTCCTAATCTTGTTGCGTTGTGCGTATCCGCACAGTCATTGAATTACGTCTTGGAAGCGCGTCTTGTTAGTCAGAATTTCTGGCCGCATCGGCGGTCTTGTCGTCATCGGCCATCCGGTATCGGACCATGATCTGGCAGCGCGACAGGAACGTCTTGCTCGCCGGGCCCGCGAGCAGGGCAGCATGTATCACATTTGACCGCCCCAGTGCCAAATCCAATTCTGCCGATGTCAAAACATTGACGATCGGAAATCCGGCCGGGAATTCCTGCGATTCAGCAGGATTTCCGTGCTTTTGGCGGGCGATCGCGTCCAATTTGCGGATTCCGTCGGCCGCGCCGTCTGAGGCGTGGATCAGGGCCTGGGCCTGCCCCTCCCGGAGCGCGCCCTCGACCTTGCTGAAGCCGGAGACGACCTGGCGGGCCTTGGCGACCATCGCCAGCGCCTCGGTCGCGCTGCGAACCAGCAAAGCCTCGGTATCGGCGGGGAGGGTCACGGCGGCCCGGATTTCGCGTTTGAAACCCTTGCTGAATTGGTTACGCCGCACCGCTTCCGCAACGGTCCGGCGTGACGCCGAGATCCACAGGCCACGGCCGGGGAGCTTGCGCTTCAGATCCGGGATCACCTCGCCCTGGGGCGAGACCACAAACCGGATCAGTTCGTCGATCGGGCGCACCTCACGGCTGACCGCGCACATCCGCATCGTCGCCGACCTGTCGGTCCGCGGTCCGTTGTCGAGATCGGGGTCAGCCAAAGCAAGCATGCGCGGGGCATCTCTCCTGTCATCTGCGCGAGTTCTTAGCGCAAAACCGGTATCCACTTTTGCGGAACACGCGCGTTAAGCCGTCTGGTCTTCGGAGGCTTCCGCCACCTCGGACTGCTTGGCGAGGTCGGCTTCGGTGATCCAGCCGGCAATGACGCGGGCCTGCATGATCATGGCTTCCGCGTCCTCGCGCGAGATTTCATTGGCGTCGAGAATGCCGGGGAACTTGGTCGGCTCGCCGCCTTCCTTGCGCTCGGTCCAGCCAACCAGATCGTCGGTGGCGCAACCGGCCAGATCTTCGACCGACTTGATATCGTTCTCGCCGAACTTGACCAGCATCTTCGAGGTCACGCCGGGCACCGTCTTCAAAGCGTCATCCACACCGAGTTCCTTGCGTTTGTTTTCCAGCTCGGTCTCGAGCTGTTCCAGGTATTCTTTTGCACGGCTCTGCAGTTCGTTGGCGGTTTCCTCGTCGAAGCCCTCGATGCCGGCGAGTTCCTTGACGTCGACCAGCGCGAGTTCCTCGACCGAGGTGAAGCCTTCCGACGCCAGCAACTGGCCGACCACTTCGTCGACATTCAGCGCTTCCATGAACACCCGCGTCGAATTCTCGAAATCGGCCTGACGGCGCTCGGATTCTTCCTGCTCGGTGAGGATGTCGATGTCCCAGCCGGTCAGCTGCGAGGCGAGACGCACGTTCTGTCCGCGGCGGCCGATCGCCAGCGACAGCTGGTTATTGGTGTCGGGCACCACAACCTCGATGCGCTCGCGGTCTTCGTCGATCACGACCTTGGCGACTTCGGCGGGCGCCAGCGCGTTGACGACGAAGGTCGCGATATCGGGCGACCACGGAATGATGTCGATCTTCTCGCCCTGCAATTCGTTCACCACCGCCTGCACGCGCGAACCGCGCATACCGACGCAGGCGCCGACCGGATCGACCGAGGAATCCCGCGAAATAACGCCGATTTTCGCGCGCGAACCGGGATCGCGGGCCACCGCCTTGATCTCGACGATGCCGTCATAGATTTCCGGCACTTCCTGCGCGAACAGCTTCGCCATGAACTGCGGATGGGTGCGGGACAGGAAGATCTGCGGGCCGCGGGTTTCGCGGCGGACGTCGAAGATGTAGGCGCGGACGCGGTCGCCGTTGCGGAACACTTCGCGCGGCAGCATCTCGTCGCGGCGCACGATGGCTTCACCGCGGCCGAGATCGACGATCACGCTGCCATATTCGACGCGCTTGACGATGCCGTTGACGATGTCGCCGATGCGGTCCTTGAATTCCTGGTATTGCCGATCGCGCTCGGCCTCGCGCACCTTCTGCACGATCACCTGCTTGGCGGATTGCGCGGCGATGCGGCCATATTCCAGCGGCGGCAGGGTGTCGGCAATGGTGTCGCCGACCTGGGCGCCGGGATTGGCGCGCTGCGCATCGGCGAGCGAAATCTGGTTCGACGAGTTTTCGACCAATTCGACCACCAGCATGTGGCGCGACAGCCGAAGCTCGCCCTTCTTGGCGTCGATCTCGGCGTGAACGTCGGTCTCGCTGCCGTAACGGGCGCGGGCCGCTTTGGCGATGGCGTCTTCCATCGCCGCGATCACGATGCCGCGGTCGATCGATTTTTCGCGGGCAACCGCGTCTGCGATCTGCAGCAGTTCGAGTTTATTGGCGCTGACAGCTGCCATAGCTCAGTCTCCTTCGGTGGGATCGAATTCGCCGCCGGGCAAACCTTGCGCGGCGAGGCGATGTTTCTTGGTATTCTTCGGTAACGGCTTCTTCTGCGGCTTGTTCGGTGTCTTGGACTTCGGCTTGTTGCTCTTGGCCGGATCGCTTTTCTTCGCATGCGGCGGAGGCGGCGGTGCGAGCCCGAGATTCTGCTTGAGTTCGCGCTCCGCGGCCTTGCCGCGCCGCATCGATTCCGCAACCAGCTCATCGGTCAGAACCAACCGGGCATCGGCGATGTCTTCCATGACCAGCAACACGTCCGCATCTTCTTCCGTGCGGATGTCATCACGATGAAGCCGCACCGCATCGCCCTCGACGCCTGCGAGGAGCCCGCGAAAACGCTTGCGGCCCTGATGGGCGACTGCCATTTCGACCTTCACGAGGTGGCCGGAATAGCGTTCGAAATCCGAGCGGCGTACCAGCGGGCGGTCGATGCCCGGCGATGAAATCTCCAGCCGATAGGCCCGTTCAATGGGATCGGCGACGTCGAGCACCGGCGACAGCGCCCGTGAAATCGCTTCGCAATCCTCGATCTGCATGGTGCCATCGGGCCGTTCGGCCATGATCTGGACCGTGCAGCCGGCCTCAGCCGAGATCTTGATCCGCACCAGCCGGTAGCCCATGCCCTGCAACACCGGTCCTGCCACGGCCGAAACCCGCGCGGCCACGCCCGGCTCAACCACGAGCCGCGGCTCGGCGAGCAGGTCGATATCCTGGGAATCAGCAGTCGGGTCGGTCATGTCCAGGGTCAAAAGTGTCTTTACTTACATGGGGTTAGGCCGGGTCTAAGCCGGATCCGGCCGGTTCCCTGAACCGTGCCTTGAGGCCCTTCTGGGCTGGGCTCGTTCAGGTAATAAAAAAGAGCGGGTCCGGGGGGGCCCACTCTCAATACGCGATCGTATGAGAACCATAAGTTGCGGCGGATATAGCGGTTTTCCCCCAATCCGGCAAGGCCTGCACGCCCCGTTAAGGGAGATTTTGAGTCATCTCCGCGGGGCCCAAAGCCTAACCCTTCATTCACGAACGCTGCCTAGATTGCCGAAAACCAGCCAATACGGCCCGGTTTGGATAGGTTTATGACTCCAGCGACAGCGCTGATCCCAGGACTGGACGAAATCGTCAGGGGCGGCGATCCCAAGCGCCGCGCCGATGCCGCGCGCCGGATCAGTGAATTATTCCTGCAGGGGGCCGCCAGCTTCCACGCCGATCACGTCGATCTGTTCGACGGCGTATTGAGCAGCCTGGTCCCGCATGCCGATCTTGCCGCGCGAGCCGACCTCGCCGAACGGCTGTCGCTGCTCGTCAATGCGCCGCGCGGGCTGGTCGGGCAGCTCGCCCATGAGGACGAAATTGCAATTGCAGGCCCGCTGCTGCGCCGTTCGCCCGTGATCGACGAAGCGATGCTGGTCGAGATCGCCGGTGTGAAGGGGCAGGGCCATCTGCTGGCGATGTCGGATCGGCCGACGCTCTCGCCCGACCTCACCGACGTCATCGTGCGCCGCGGCGACCGCGACGTCGTCAGGCGCACCGCCGGCAATTCGGGCGCCGCCTTCTCGACCGATGGTTATTCGACCTTGATCAAGCGCGCCGGCCAGGACGGCGTGCTGACGATCAAGCTCGGCCAGCGCGACGATCTCTCCGCCGGAAACCTGAAAGATCTTCTGGCCGGATCGATCGACGTGATCCGCCGCCGCCTGTTCAAGGTGGTCAAGCCGGCCCGGCAGGTCGCGATCAAGCGGGCGATGAACGAAATCTCAGGCGTTGCCGAACGCGCCGATAGCGGCCGCGACTTCGAGGCGGCGCAGCGCACGATCCTCTCGCTGCATCGCGACGGCCAGCTGACTGAGAGCGCGCTGCTCAACTTTGCCAAGGCCAACAAATACGAGGAATCCGTCGCCGCACTTGCGGCGATGGCCGGCGTGAAAATCGCTACCCTCGACCGGCTGATTGCCGGCGACCGCTACGATCCGATCCTGATCGCCGGCAAGGCGATCGGCCTGGAATGGGCGACCGTGCGCGCCCTGATCCTGCTCCGGCTGGGGCCGAACCGAACGGCGTCGCCGGCCGATATCGAAAACGCGCGCGTGAACTTCGGGCGGCTGATGCCCTCGACCGCCGAGCGCGTCGTCGGCTTCTGGAAGACCCGCCCGACGGTGTGATGTTCTCCTCATGGTGAGGAGCCGCGAAGCGGCGTCTCGAACCATGTGGCCCGTATGTGGCCTCATCCTTCGAGACGCGGCGAAGACGCCGCTTCTCAGGATGAGGTTTTGCGAAACCGCAAATACGCCGCAACACGCCCTTCGCGCTCGGCCTTCCGTCCATAGCGCGTCATCGTGTAACCCGGCCACGGCTCGCGCCAATCGGCGGCGCGTTCGGCGGTCCAGAAAAAATCCGGTGAGCGCAACAAATGCGCCAGCGTCCATGCGCAGTAATCGTCGATGTCGCTGACGAAGCGAAATTCGCCATCTGACTTGATGATGCGCGCCATCGCCGCCACCGTCGCGTCCTGCACGAAGCGTCGCTTCCAATGTCGGCGCTTGGGCCAGGGATCCGGATGGATCAGATCGATGCGCGCCATCGATCCCAGCGGTGCCCACGCCAGCAATTCGGCGGCGTCACCAGCGTACAGCCTGATATTGCCGATGTTGTGGGCTTCGATCTGCGCCAGGATTTTGGCCATGCCGTTGACATAGGGCTCGCAGCCGATGAAGCCGATATCGGGAAAGGCCTGCGCTTCCGCGATCAGATGTTCGCCGCCGCCAAATCCGATTTCCAGCCTGACAGCATCCGGCTTCGACTCGAAGATCTCAGTGAGATCATCAGGCGCAGGCGTGCCGATATCCAGCGCCAGATGTGGCAGCAAATTGTCGATCAAATCGGCCTGATGGATGCGGAGCTTGTGGCCCTTGCGGCGGCCGAAGAATGAGCCGTGCGAATGTGCGACGCCGCCGTCATCCGGCGGCGCGTTATGATCGCCGATGTCGTTTGGCGAAGTGGTCATCGCAGCGTCTGGTACAGCCGGTGCAGCAGCCGCGCTCGCGGTTCGATCGAGGAGATGTACATCTGCTCGTAATGGGTATGCGCGCCCTTGCCGTCGACGCCGAGGCCATCGAGGGTTGCAGTATGGGGTGCCGTAAAATTTCCGTCGCTGCCGCCGCCGGTGAAGGTGTCGACCAGATCGAACCCGATTTCGGCCGCGAGCGTTTTGGCGTGCTCGTACAACGCAGCCCCGGCATTGCCCTTTTCGTACGGTGGACGGTTCAATTCGCCGGTGACGGTGACGCTCACCCCCTCGGTGCGTGATTTCAGGCCGAGGATCTTCGGGACCAGTTCGTCGGAATCGGCAATTGTCGGCACGCGCAAGTCGACCTCGGCATAGGCCTCCTCCGCGATCACGTTCGGCTTGGTGCCGCCCCTGACGACACCGACGTTCACGGTGACGCCACGCTTGATGTCGTTCATCGCCTCCAACGCCTGAATAACATTGCCGAGTTCGCGGATGGCGCTGCGGCCGTCCTCGGGCCGCGTGCCGGCGTGCGACGGCACGCCCTTGATGAAAACCTCGAAGCGCGCGACGCCCTTGCGCCCGGTGACGATTTTGCCGCCGTCACGGGCAGGTTCGGTCACCAGCACATATTTCGCTTTTCGCCCCTCGGCCTCGATCAGCGCACGCGACGTCGGACTGCCGATTTCCTCGTCGGAGACGAACAGCTGGGTGATGCCGAGTGGCGACCGTGCGCTATCCGCGCAAATCTGGCGAAAGGCATGGTAGGCGAGATAGGCGCCGCCTTTCATGTCATAGATGCCGGGTCCGAAGGCGCAGTCACCCTCGATCTTGAACGGCAGTCGCTCGATGAATCCCAGCGGATGCACGGTATCGAGATGGCTCAGCACCAGGATGCCCGGCGCGTCCTGCCCCCATGACGAACGCGCGACCAGGTGATCGCCGCATCCGTCTTTTCCGGCGATCCGCTCCACACTGGCGGGCAAGTCGCGATAGCCGCTGGCGACGAGGTCGGCGAGCTTGTTGACCTGCGCGGGCACCTCGGTCGGTGTTTCGATTTCGACCCAGCGGCGGATGCCGTCGAGGATCGCACTGGAATCAAAGGGATTGGGGGGCGTATCGGTCATCGGCGCATCTTTGGCTTCAGGGGAATTCGGCATCTTGCTTTTGACGCGTTTTCTTTGCGCGAACCGGTACCCACCCCCGGATCAAGTCCGAGGGCATGCTTCGCTCGAAAACGCTCTCATGTCATGCGCTCGCGCCGGCGGGCGCGTCAATCGGAACATCCGGCTATGGCAACGGAAATCAGCGCTTGTCGGGGCCTTCGCGCGCGGCGATCTGCTCGACCAGATCGACGATACTGCGGCGCATTTTGGCGTCGGTGATGCGGGTGAAGGCGCGCGTCAGCGCCAGGCCTTCGGCGGTCGCGAGAAAATCGGAAACATAAGCGGGCGAACCGCCTTCGCTGAAGCCATCGGCATTGACGGTGCCGCTCGGGCCGCCGTCGAACAAAAACGATATCGGTACCTGCAATATTTCCGAAATTTGCTGCAGGCGGCTGGCGCCGACCCGGTTGGTGCCCTTTTCGTATTTTTGAACCTGCTGGAATGTAAGGCCCAATGCCTCGCCAAGTTTCTCCTGGCTCATGCCCAGCATGATGCGACGCATGCGGACACGACTGCCGACATATTTGTCAACAGGGTCTGGCGCTTTGGTGGACATCTCCAACACTCCTGGGATTGCGCGCCGGAGAATGAGGCAAACGTCGAGTATGCCTCAGGCGCCGGTACCGTCAAATCCTGCTCGGAGGATCGGGTCGAACTGCGGACAATTTGAGCAATGAACTGACTGGTTCTTGTTTTTGGTTGCGGCCATAGAATGCGAATTGCGCGGTCGGTCTGTCAACTGGTGGATTCGCGCAGACCCCGTTCTCGCGGTGGCGGCAACAACCGGCAATATGTAAATCTCAGGCGCTTCGCCTTGCAAAGCGGCGCCGGATGACCAGCAGCAATGCAACAGCCAAAATCACGCCGGCTGGAATGTCTCTAAGGCGGGCATAAATCGTCGGCGGCAACGCCGTTGGCAGGTTGGCATCCAGCACGCCTTCGATGCCGAGGCCGAGCCGTGCGACAATACGCCCCGATGAATCGATCACGGCCGAAATGCCGGTGTTGGCTGCACGAACAACAGGCAGGCCCTCTTCGACGGCGCGCAGGCGCATCTGCTGCAGATGCTGATAGGGGCCGGTTGAAATTCCGAACCAGCCATCATTCGTCAGATTGATAATCCAGCCCGGGCGATCGTCAGCTGGCGTTATATCGCCGGGGAATATCGCCTCATAGCAGATCAGGGGCAGCGCGCGCGGCGCGTTCGGGACGTCCATGCCGCGGCGGCGCGTGCCCGGAATGAATCCACCCTGGACTCTCGTTAATTGCACGAAACCCAGTTTTTCCATCAGGTCCTGAAACGGCAGATATTCGCCGAACGGCACCAGATGCAGCTTGTCATAAACCGACACCACGCTGCCGTCATGGTCGATGACATATATCGAGTTGTAGGCGCGCGAGAGACGGACGCCGGGCGGTAGGTCGGGTGCGCGCACTGCGCCGGTGATCAGCGCGGTGCCCTTCGGCAAGAGATCGGCGATCTGGGCCATCGCGTCGGCTTCCCGGGTCAAAAAGAACGGAAACGCCGATTCCGGCCAGACCAGAATGTTAGCATCGCTGACGCCGGTCGATTGCGGCCCCGACGCCCGATCGGACAGCGTCAGGTATTTCTGCATCACCTGCGCCTTGGCGCCGTAATTGAATTTGACGTCCTGCTGCAGGTTGGGCTGCATGATGCGCAGCTTGACCTTCGTCAGCACGGTCGGCTGCAGCGACAGCCGCACTGCGCCGAACACCGCCATGACAGCGAGCAGGCCGAGCGCTGCCACCGGCGCGATCCAGGGCTTTCGCCCGCGCGAGCTGCCATCGATCAGTATTGCCGGGCTTGCGAAGATCGCCACGGCCAGGAACGTCATGCCCCACAGGCCGATCAGCGAAGCCGTCTGCGCCAATGCCAGCGGCTCCGACAGCGCATAGCCGAATGAATTCCAAGGAAATCCTGATAGCAGATGGCCGCGCAACCACTCTGTGATCGTGAGGCTGATCGCGAGCGCGAGCAGGCGCGACGCATCGCGGGTCCACAGCAGGCGCGCCAGTGCAAAGCCTGCCGCGGTGAACAGCGCGAGATAGGCCGGCAGGCCCAGCACCGCGAACGGCATCAGCCAGGCGAATGTCGGTGCATCGACCAGGAAGGCGTAACCGATCCAGTAAAGCCCGACCACGAAATAGCCGAGCCCGAACCAGAAACCCGACATCGCCGCTGCCGGCACGCCGCGCCAGCGCCCGGCGCCGGCGCCATCGATCAGCCAGACCGCGATCGGAAACGTCAGGAACAGCACCGGCCATGCATTGAACGGCGCCATCGCCAGCGCCGACAGCGCGCCCGCCACCAGCGCTACGGCCGCGCGCTTCCATCCCCAGGCCAGGATGATCGCAAGACCGACGGCGCGGAGTTTGTTGGCGGACTTCACTGCGAGCCGGCTCCATCGCTGGACGATGGCGGCGCATTATCGTTGGCCTGCGGCGCGTTGGGGTCAGGCGCGGCTTCGCGGCGGCGCTGGGTGCGGGGCGCGGGACGTTCCTTGCGGACGGCAATGCGCAGCCGCTTGACCCGCCGCGGATCGGCGTCGAGCACTTCGATCTCGTAATTGCCGGGGCCTGAAATGACCTCGCCACGCACTGGCAGGCGGCCGACCTGGGCGACGAGATAGCCGCCGAGGGTCGCGACCTCATCACTGGCCTCGCCGGTGATGAAATCCTCTCCGATCACCGAGTGGGCGTCCTCGAGGCTGGCGCGGGCGTCGGCGATGAATGAATTGTCCGCCTGCCGCACGATCGCCGGCGGCTCGTCGCTGTCATGCTCGTCGTCGATCTCGCCGACGATCTGTTCGACGATGTCCTCGATCGACACCAGCCCGTCGGTGCCGCCATATTCGTCGACCACCAGCGCCAGATGGATGCGGGAGGCCTGCATCTGCGCCAGAAGATCGATCGCCCGCATCGACGGCGGCACGAAAAGCAGCTTGCGGATGATGTTGGCGTCCGCTAGCGGCATTGCCAGGTCCACCGCGCGCAGATCGAGGCCCGCCGGGAATGGCTTCTTGCGCTTGGCCTTGCTGGTATCGCCGATGCGCGCCCGCGCGGTCATGAACGCCAGCAGGTCGCGGATGTGAACGATGCCTTCGGGATCGTCGAGCGTTTCGTTGTAGACGACAAGGCGCGAATGCGCCGCGCTCTCGAACAGGCTCATCAATTCGCCGAGCGCGATGTCGCGCTTGACCGCGACGATGTCGGCCCGATGCACCATGACGTCGGCGATGCGCCGTTCGTTGAGGCCGAGGATATTGCGCAGCATGGTGCGCTCGATGGCGGAAAAGCCGACATCGTCGGGCGTGGAGGTGTCGAGCACGACCTGCAGATCGGCGCGGACCGATCCCGGCTTCCAGCCGAACAACGTGCGGATGGCGCGGGTCAGCCAGTTCTCGGCGGTCGGGCGCAGCACCTCGCCTTCCTGCACCACGGCCGGAAGGTTGCGCGTATTGCGCGGATTATCGTGAGTAGGGTCGGAGTCCGGCATGTCAGTCCATCCGCTCCCGGTCCGCATAAGGATCGGGAATGCCGAGTTGCGCGAGGATCTCCTGTTCGAGACTCTCCATGGCTTCGGCGTCGTCGTCTTTTTCGTGATCGTGGCCGATCAGGTGCAGGAACCCGTGCACCGCAAGATGGCTGAGATGATGATCGAACGGCTTCTGCTCGTCGTCGGCCTCTTTCCGCGTCGTCTCATAGGCGATGGCGATATCGCCGAGCATGCGCGGCGCATCGTCGGGCGTTCCCGCGCCGGTCGGCTGCAGCGCCGGAAACGACAGCACATTGGTGGGCTTGTCGATGCCGCGCCAGTTGCTGTTCAGCGTACGAATCCCGGCATCGTCGGTCAGCATGACAGCGAGTTCGGCCTCGCCAACATCGGCGCCGGCGAATTCGGCCGCCGCGTTGATGGCGCGATGAATCACGGTCTCAGCGTCGGGCTCGGTCTGCCAGCAATCGGCGACCACGAGAACTTCAGTGATGGGGTGGGCGGAAGACAATTTCGTTCCAGGGTTTTGCAGTCCAGCATTTAGGTTGCGGCCCGGGCCCGCCTGCTGCAGGCCCGAAGCCGAAGGTCTGGCTATCAAGATTTGCCGCTTGCCGGCTTTTGCGGCAATCCCTCATAGGCGGCGACGATCCGCGCCACCAGTTCATGTCGGATGACGTCCTCGGCGGTGAATTTCACCTGCGCGATGCCCTCGACGCCGTCGAGCAGTTTGACGGCCTCCGCGAGCCCCGACGTCTGGCCATTCGGTAGGTCGACCTGTGAGGGGTCGCCGGTGATGATCATGCGGCTGTTTTCGCCAAGCCGGGTCAGGAACATCTTCATCTGCATCGAGGTGGTGTTTTGCGCCTCGTCGAGGATGATGACGGCATTGGTCAGGGTGCGGCCGCGCATGAAGGCGAGCGGCGCGATCTCGATTTCGCCGCCCTGCAGCGCGCGCTCGACCACCCGCGCATCCATCAGATCGTACAATGCGTCGTAGATCGGCCGCAGATAGGGATCGACTTTTTCGCGCAAGTCGCCGGGCAGGAAGCCGAGCCGTTCACCGGCTTCGACCGCAGGCCGCGTCAGGATGATGCGATCGACTTCCTTGCGCTCGAACAATTGCGCGGCATGCGCCACCGCAAGCCAGGTCTTGCCGGTGCCGGCGGGGCCGACGCCGAACACCATCTCGCTGCGCTTCAGCGCGCGAATGTAGGAATCCTGCGCGGCGGTGCGCGCCCGTACCGGACGCTTGCGCAGATTGATGGTCTCGAACGCGTTCTTGGCGGCCTTGGGGTCGAATTCGAACAGCGATCCTTGCGCGATCACGGCGCGGATCGCGCCTTCGACATCGCCCTGCGCCATTTCGTGGCCCTGCAGTGCCTGGGCGTAGAGCGTCTCCAGCACGCGCCGCGCGGCGTCGCAGCCGTCGCGCGATCCGGCGATGGTGATGTGATTGCCGCGCGAATCGACGACGACGCCGAGCCGGCGCTCGATCAGCGCCAGGTTCTGCCCGTAAGGGCCGACCAGCGCGGAAGCGGCACGGTTGTCGTCGAAGTCGATGACGACCTGTGTTTCGGGCGGAATTTGCATGTCGCGGTCAAATTTGCGGCTGGGAGCCAATGAAGGTGAATCCGATGCGCTTTTTGGCAAGGGTTCAGGCTCCCTGAATCATTTGAGGGGAATCGGTCATTGGTGAAAGCGTCGATGATGAAGTTTGCGCGGGCGCTGCGAGTTCGCCGAGCAGGCTGTAGCGCTCCAGGCTCTCGATGGTGACCGGCAGCACCTTCCCAATGATATCAGGCGATGCCATCACATGTGCGGGCTGCAGATAAGCGGTGCGGCCGACGATCTGGCCGGGATTGCGGGCCGCGCGTTCGAACAGCACATCGACGGTGGTCCCAATCATGGCCTTGTTGAAGGCCGATTGCTGGCTGTCGATCAATTCCTGGAGCCGCACCAATCGCTCGTCCATCTCTGCCGCTGACACCGTCTCCCGCATGTCCGCCGCCGGCGTGCCTGGCCGCGGCGAATATTTGAACGAATAAGCCCCAGCGTATCCGATTTGCGTGACAAGCGCGAGGGTTGCGGCAAATTCTCCCTCGGTTTCGCCGGGGAAGCCGACGATAAAATCCGAAGAAAACGCAATATCTTGGCGGGCCTCGCGAAATCGGTCGATGACGCGGCGGTAATCATCGGCGGTATGCTTCCGGTTCATGGCAGCCAGAATGCGGTCGGAGCCGGATTGCACCGGCAGATGCACGAACGGCATCAATTCGGGCAGGTCGCGATGCGCCGCGATCAGCGAATCATCGACGTCACGGGGATGGCTGGTCGAGTAGCGCAGCCGCGCGATACCGGGGATTTCGGCCAAACGATTGAGCAGCCTGCCGAGCGGCCAGCTCCGTCCGTCGGGGCCCTCGCCGTGATAGGCGTTGACGTTCTGCCCGATCAGCGTGATTTCGCGCACGCCATTGTCGGCAAGTCGCGTCACGTCGTCGATGATCTTTGCAGCCGGCCGCGAGACTTCGGCGCCGCGCGTGTAGGGCACCACGCAGAAAGTGCAGAATTTGTCGCAGCCTTCCTGCACCGTGACGAACGAAGAGATACCGCGCGCGCGGATCGCCGCGGGCTTCGGCGGCGGCAAGAAGCCAAATTTGTCCTCGACCGGAAATTCGGTCTCCAGTGCGCGGCCATGGCTTTTGGCGCGGGCGAGTAATTGCGGCAGGTGATGATAGCTCTGCGGGCCGACCACGACGTCGACGGTCGGTGCGCGGCGGATGATCTCCTCGCCCTCGGCCTGCGCGACGCAGCCGGCGACGACGATGTTCATCTTGCGGCCGTCGCGTGCGGCTTCATCCTTGGCGACGCGCAAACGCCCAAGCTCGGAGTAGACCTTTTCGGAGGCTTTCTCGCGAATGTGGCAGGTGTTGAGGATCACCAGATCCGCATCCTCAGCGCTGTCGGTCTCGACAAAGCCTTCGCCCGCCAGCGTATCCACCATGCGTTGCGCATCGTAGACATTCATCTGACAGCCATATGACTTGATATGCAGCTTGCGCGGCGGCTTCATGGAACCTGAATGCGGGGTTGGCGTGGCGCCCATGCGGCGCCCGGTCTGAGGGTCAATTATAGGCCAAGGCGCGGAAAATCCAGCCTTTAACTGTCATTCCGGGGCGCGAAGCGAACCCGGAATCTCGAGATTCCCCGGGGGCGCAATTGCGCCCCTGAGGTCTGGTCCTTCGGACCATCCCGAAATGACGGTGTTAACCGCCTAATTGGCCCCAAACCGCCCAATTAAATCAGGCAATTGCCGCATATCGTCGAATATCACGGCCGCGCCCGCCGCGCGCAGCAATTCGGCATGACCTGTGCCGCAATGGCTGCCGCCGTGAAAGCCGAGCACGGTCATCCCGGCGGCGCGACCGCCGGTGACGCCGGGAACGCTGTCCTCGATCACCAGGCATTGTGCCGGCGGGATACCCATCTGTTCGGCCGCGAACAGGAACAGGTCCGGTGCGGGCTTGCCGCGCTCGACCTGTGTCGCGGAAAAAATGTTGGGCGCGAGGACATCGTAGAGCCCGGCGCAGGTGAGGCCATGACGGATTTTCTCGGGTGTTCCGCTTGACGCCACGCATCTGGAAAGCGGGATCGCGGCAATCGCCGCTCCGACATGGGGGATGGCCCGCAGATCGCCCTCGTAGAATTTCAGCGTCTCTGCCTTCACCTGTGCTTCGAAATCATCAGGCAGCTTGCTGCCGATCTCGGTCTCGATCGTCAACCGCGCTTCGCGGTCGGAGACGCCGAGGAACCGCTCGAGCACCTGATCGGCCGTAATCGGATAACCGTGGCGCGTCAGCGTTTCGGCATGCGCGCGGCATGAAATCACTTCGCTGTCGACCAGCACGCCGTCGCAATCGAAAATGATGAGCTGTGGAATCAAATCGACTACGACTTATCTTCGTCCAGCGGCACGCAATATAATTCGAGCCGGTGATCGACCAGCTTGTAGCCGAGCTTGCGGGCGATCTCGGCCTGCAATTTCTCGATTTCTTCCGAGGTGAATTCGATCACCTTGCCGTCGCGCAGGTTGATCAGGTGATCGTGATGGCTGTCGGGCATCTGTTCGTAGCGCGCCCGGCCTTCGCGGAAATCATGCCGCTCGATGATCCCGGCGTCCTCGAAGAGTTTGACGGTGCGGTACACGGTCGAGATCGAGATCTTGTCGTCGACCTCGACGCAACGCCGGTAAAGTTCCTCGACGTCGGGATGGTCCACCGAGTCAGCCAGTACCCGCGCGATAATGCGGCGCTGCTCGGTCATGCGCATGCCGGTCGCGGCGCAGCGTGCCTCGATACCGGTATTCTTGTGCGCAGGCGGGGATTTCAGTACGGGCATGGTGTCTTGCCTTATAGCGTTTTCGAGCGAAGTGGATTCCGGTTCGCGTGAAGAAAACGCGTCAAAATCAAAGAACTAGAGCCCGGTTCTGATCCCATCAGAACCGAATGGGCTCTAGAGAACAGGGCGGGGGGTCTTTTGCCACCGCGCGCAGTTTACGACAAGTCACGCCGCATCAGAAGTGCATTCAATTGCTCTCCGCCGGGCTGCTGATAATAGCGCTCGCGGCGTCCAATGACGCCGAATCCGGCCCATTCATACAGCCGCCGTGCCGGCTGGTTATTTTCTTCCACTTCCAGAAATATTGAGCGCACGCCGCGGCCGGCAAGATGGCCAAGATGCGTCAGCAGCAGATTGCGCGACAGGCCACGGCCGCGCTGGCCGGCATCGATCGCGATCGACAATATTTCGGCTTCGTCCGCGGCCATGCGCGAGACCGCAAAGCCGATCACCTTGCGCCCCTGCCGGAGGCGGTGAACCAGCGTGTTGCGCTCGGTCAGCATGGTCTCGAATTCGCCTTCGCCCCAGCCGCGGTGAAACGATTCGCCATGCAGCTGCGCCAGCCGCGCGGCATCGCGTTGGGCGGCGGGTTCGACCACGGCCGTGCCGCCGCCGCGCCACCATTCGGAAAGCCCTGAAAGCAAGGCTTTCATGACGCCGGCTGCGACGCCTGCGGCAGCATATTCTTCGGCGGCTTGGCATCGGGCGCGCGCAAATAATAGGGGCTGGCGGGCGACATCTCCGGACTGACGGCGGCACCCAGCCACGCCACCCAGCTGATGTCGGGCGCCGGCTGCATGTCGACCCTAGACGGCGGCGGCGCATCTGAAGGCCAGCGGTCGGCGAGAATCCTGGCGGCATTGCCGACCAGATGCGGCGCGCCGAATCGCGACGCTTCCAGCGCTTCCGATATCGGCGCCACTTTCGGCTTGATCAGCGAACTGCCGTCGCCGCTCACGACCTGGAAGTATACGTGGTCGTGGCGCGCATCGATCGCTGAAATGATCGGATGTTCGCTGTTTTCGCTGACGAAGGGCGCGGCGTAAGCGGTCAGCGTCGTCAACCCCACGACCGGCTTTCCGGCCGCCAGCGCAATGCCGCGCGCGGCCGAAAGGCCGACGCGCAATCCGGTAAAGCTGCCGGGTCCCTTGGTCACGGCGACACGATCGAGCGAAGTGAAGGCAATGCTGGAAGCCTTCATCACGCGCGCGATCAGCGGCATCAGGGCTTCGGCATGGCCGCGCTTCATCGCCTGCGATTCCTGCGCGATGATCTTGGCCGTGTCGGTGTCGAGCACGGCCGCGGCGCAGGCATCAAGCGCGGTATCGATGGCGAGAATTAACATGGAGGATTGGTAACATTATTCACGATGAAAGGCGCGCGGTTCTCGCCGTCATGGCCGGGCTTGTCCCGGCCATCCACGGCTTTGTAGCCGCCAAAAACGTGGATGCCCGGGACAAGCCCGGGCATGACGCAGAGACAGACAGCACTTTTCAGCGTGCGATCACATCGGCCGGACTTCGACCACGTCGGGCACGAAGTGCTTCAGGAGGTTCTGGATACCGTGCTGCAGCGTCGCCGTCGATGACGGGCAGCCGGCGCAGGAGCCCTTCATGTTGAGATAGACCACACCGTCCTTGAAGCCGCGGAAGGTGATGTCGCCGCCGTCATTGGCGACCGCGGGGCGCACCCGCGTCTCGATCAGGTCCTTGATGGTCGCGACCGTGTCGGCGTCGGCCTCGTTGAAGAATTCGTCTTCCTCGTCGAGCGCCTCGTCATTGCCGGCGGTGCCGTCGACCAAAAGCGGCGCGCCGGACATATAATGTTCCATGATGGCGCCGAGGATCGCCGGCTTGAGATGCTGCCAGTCGCTGTCGTCCTTGGTCACGGTGACGAAATCGGAGCCGTAAAACACGCTTTTGACGCCCTGTACGCCGAACAGCCGTTCGGCCAGCGGCGAGCGCGCGGCGGCTTCGCGGCTGGCGAATTCCATCGTGCCGGTGTCGAGCACAGTGCGGCCCGGAATGAATTTCAGGGTGGCGGGATTGGGGGTCGCTTCGGTCTGGATAAACATCTGATCTCTCCGGCGTCGCCGGTTCAAGGCCGGCGCGTGGTTTCCCTTAGCAGATGGCGATGGCCAGCGCACGGTCAAGGGGCGCAGACTCGCAGTGCCGGGAGCCGGTCTGATGCCCCACGCCCGATTCCGATCGTGGCGTGCACCATATGCGCAAACAATGTATCGCACGCGCAAACAAAAAGGCGCCGCGCCCTTCGGCCCGACGCCTTTTTTTGCTCGTCCTATGTCGTTTCTCAGAGCAGTACGCTATCGACTCCGACACACATCACCATGCTCCTATCTCTGTTCGATTTAAGCACATATTAGCATATCTCGGCATCGCAAGACAGGATTTACCTCACATTCCTAAAGAAATTCACCCTGAAAACACCGTTGGGCGCCAGGCCTGAAGCGCTGACGCCGATAGCATTGTAATTGGGTAGATTCTGCAGGTATTGGGCCTGCACCGCAGTCGGCGACATAGGTGTTGAGATACCGTCGACGGCAGCGGAAATGGTTCCAAAGGATGCCGGATATACGAGGACGACCTCCACGTTGGCGATCAAGATCGAATGCGGATTCGACACCGAAACATAGTCAGCCCCTTTGTCGTTCAGGCCGTTCATGGCTCTTTCCAAAAGGAAATGGGACTTGATAGTCAAGATGTCGCCCTTGGCGACCGACGACAGAGGATCTTCAAAGAAAATGAGAACGCCGATCGACCTGTCGGAAGGGTCGGCCGGATTTTTCACGGGGATCGCCTGCACGCGAAGCTCCCGGCCCTGCGTTTCGTTGAAGCACGTCCAGGCCGTCGGAATGATCGACGATTCATCGTTCAAATGAGCCGAAGAATTGAAGCAGACGAGGTTGTCGCCCTTGGCCCTGATGGTGGCGATCCGAACGATGTAGTCGGCGGATCGGTTTTGGTTGGGAAGTAGCTGATGTAGACATTCGGCGCGAACGACGAAGCCGCTCTTAATGTACTCCCACTCCGCCATCCCCAGGGCTGTCTCGAAAACCTTGAACAGCGAATGCATCATCTTGGATGCCGACAAGCGGCCTGAAAGTTTCGAAGGCGCGTCGACGCCTACCATCTCATAGAGCTGGGCGATCTTGTGGATTTTGTTCATCGTGTTGTCGAAGGCGCCTTTGTACCAAACCTTGTCGCTCAGCCTCGCGACGGCCGCCTCGAAGGCGAACGTGTCGATCTCCGACTTTTCGTCGATCTGATTGCTCAACCCGACGAGCCGCTTGGCGCGATAGACGTTGTGATTCATCGATGCCGAGATGAGCTGAAGGCAATAATCCTTGGCGCCGTCCGGCACGTAAAGTTGCGACTTCACGTCGCTGATGGACACGCAAAATACCGGCCCGTCGAAATCCTCCTTCGCCAGCAATTGCTCGACGGGTAGGTTTTCGCATAGGCCGCCATCGACATAGGGCGAAATTGCGACATCCCTGTAGGTGTGGAACGCGAACGGTATGGCCGAAGAGTGCGTGATACGTTCGATCAGATTGCCGGAATCGAACACGACGCCGCGACTTTGCGACAGGTCGGACCCCGTGATCAGAAGCTGGATGTCGCCCTCGTTGATCGTCTCGATCTGCCTGGACGAATCAGGGGCGGCCTTGATGAACAGTTCGTCCAGGAAGGTTGCGAGGATCTCGCGGTGAAGCAGACGCTCCCCGCGATAGGCCGTCCAGACCGCGACAATGGCTTTCAGGCAGTTTGTCCCGACCACGGCGATGGTTCGCAGGCGGTTTCTCCAGACCTCCACCATGGCTGTCGGGCAATCCGTCGGCGGGCTCGTTGCGCCAAAGTTGGAACACCAGAGGCGCACCGACCCTGCGTGCCCCGCTCCCTCCGTCTCGATGAACTTGCGGGCAACGTCGAAATCGGCCCGGCAAGCAATCAACGCCGCGCAGATCGAACCTGCCGACGAGCCTGCGACGCGGGTGATGTTGATGACGCCATTGTCATGGGCTTCGGACAGCGCGTGCGCGATCGGCAACATCTCGATGAAACGCGCACCACCGCCCTGAAATGCAATCTGGATTGAAGGCACGTCTGTTTGCCGTATGAAATGAGTTTCCAGCGAATGCAATCAAGCTACACAAAACCACACGTTGTGCAATAAGCAATATGCGCGCCGGGTTCGTTTGGCGTTACTGCCTGCCGCAGTGATCCGTTCGAACGCGTCGGAGATCGATGCCCGGATTATGACAGCCCGTCGATATCGGCGTCTTTCAGGCCACCGGAAACGATGGTGACCGGGATCGGGAAGGAGCCGGCGGCCTGCGCGATCATGGCGATCAGCGGGCCGGGGCCTTCGGCGCCCGGATTGGCCGCCAGCACCAGCATCGAGATATCGACGTCCTTGTCGATCACGTCGAGGATCTGTTCGGTCGGATTGCCCTCGCGAATCACCCGCTCCGGGGTGATCGCGGCGATGCCGTTGGCGCGGCCGGCGGCGCGGTCGAGCGCCTCATTGGCGGCGTCTTCGGCTTCGGCGCGCATGATGTCGGCCACCCCCAGCCATTGCTGGTTCTGGTCCTCGATCTCGATGATGCGCAGCATCACCACGCCGCCGTCGACGCGGATCGCCCAGCGGCTGGCATAATAGACCGCGCGGTCCCACTCCGCGGTGTCGTCAACGATGACAAGACATTTTGGCTTGTGACCCGTCTCGTAGCTTCGTCGCTTGGTGGTCATGCATGTCCCGGTGCTGCGCCAAACCGACGCATGCTGCCACGGCGCGGCCGTGTCAGACAAGCGCCGTCGCAAATCTTCGATCGCGCCAGCTAGAGCCTTTTCCGTTTCGATTGAATCGAAACGGAGCTCTAGATTCCTTTTTTTGACGCGTTTTCTTAGCGCGAACCGGGTCCACTTCGCTGGAAAACGCTATAGCTACCGCTTGCGGATAAAGCCCACGATGTCCTTGGCCGCCTTCATGGTTTCGGCGGCGATCGCCTCGGCACGCTCGGCGCCGTCGATCAGGATTGAATCGACATGACCGGGATCGGCGACCAGCCGTTTCATTTCCGAGGCGATCGGCGCGAGTTTTGTGACGCAAAGTTCCACCAGCGCGTTCTTGAAGCTGGAGAACTGCCCGCCGCCGAACTCGGTCAGCACCTCGGCCTTGCTGCGGCCGGACAGGGCCGCATAGATGCCGACGAGATTTTCAGCCTCGGGCCGGCCTTCCAGTCCCTTCGCCTCCGACGGCAACGGTTCCGGATCGGTCTTGGCCTTGCGGATCTTGGCCGCGATGGTCTCGGCATCGTCGGTCAGATTGATCCGCGAATTATCCGACGCATCCGACTTCGACATCTTCTTGGTGCCGTCGCGCAGGCTCATCACCCGCGTCGCGGGTCCGGTGATCACGGGCTCCGGCAGCGGAAAGAACAATCCGTCATTGAAGCCGTGGCCGCGGATCGAGTCGCCGAAGTCATTGTTGAACTTCTGCGCGATGTCGCGCGAGAGCTCCAGATGTTGCTTCTGGTCCTCGCCAACAGGCACATGGGTGGCGCGATACACCAGAATATCGGCCGCCATCAGCACCGGATAATCGTAAAGTCCGACGGACGCCGCTTCGCGGTCTTTGCCGGCTTTATCCTTGAACTGCGTCATGCGGTTGAGCCAGCCCATCCGCGCCACGCAATTGAAGATCCACGCCAGCTCGGCGTGGCCGGAGACCTGGCTCTGGTTGAACACGATATGCTTCTTCGGATCGATGCCGCTGGCAATGAAGGCCGCGGTCACTTCGCGGGTGTTGCGCGCGAGCTCGGCCGGACCGCCCCAGACGTCCACGCCTTGCGTGATCGCGTGCATGTCGACGACGCAATAGATGCAGTTATGCGTCTCCTGCAGCTTCACGAAGTTGACGATCGCGCCGAGGTAATTGCCGAGATGCAGATTGCCCGTCGGCTGGACGCCTGAAAAAACCCGTTCAACCATGGCCATGGTAGTGCTTCCTGCGAATTGTCGGTTTGGCGCGCTCGTTTGCCAATAGGCGCCCTGCGCCGTCAAGTGCCACGCAAGCCTTAGTCGCGCAAGTCGCTGGGTCGGTTCTGCCGGATCGCATTAAGCGCGTCGCGCCAGCCGGTGATGCCGAAAAGTCGCAGAAACAGGCCGTAAATCGCAATCCCGGCGATGATCTGGATGAACAGGACGATGGCCTGCAGCAGGCCGTGTGAACCCTGGGTGAACGCGGGTGTAAACCGCGTCGCGAGCCACAAGGCCGCGCCCATCGCGAGGGCCGCGGCAAGAATGCCGGGCAGCCGCCGTCGCGCGTCGGCGTCGATCGAGAACCCGAACGTCTCGCCGCCGCGGCGGATCAGGGTGAAGGCCGTGCTCCAGCCTCCGATCGCGAGGCTGGCGGCGATGCCACTGGCGCCGAACCAATGACCGAGCAGCACCGAAAGGACGATCGCAAAGACGACACCCTTCAGTGTCGCGAGCAGCGGCGTCAGCGTATCCTCGCGCGCAAAGAACGCCGGCGACAATGCCTTCACCAGCACATTGGCGGGCAGCCCAAGCGCCAGCCACATCAGCGCCTGCGCGGTCGCTGCGGTGTCGGCAGAAGCAAAGGCGCCGTGCTCGAACAGTATCCGCACCACGGGTTCGCTGAGCACGATCAGCCCCAGCATCGCCGGCAGCGCCAGTCCGACTGCGAGTTCGAGGCCGCGAGATTCCGCGTGCGCAACCGCGGCCTGATCGCCGCCGCGCAGGGCGCGCGTCATCTCCGGAATCAGCACCGTGCCCATGGCAACGCCGACGATGCCGAGCGGCAGCTCGACCAGGCGGTTGGCGAAGTAGAGCCACGACACCGCCGAGGGCGATGACGACGCGATGATCGCGCCGGCCACCATCAGCAGCTGCGGCGTGCTGCTGGCGATCATGCCGGGGACGGCCTTGCCGAGAAAGCCGCGGATTTCCTTGTCGAACGAAATCCGCAGCGGCGTTGCGGTCATATCGCCACGGCGCAGCACCAGGACGGATAGCTGCAACAGCCCGGCGATGCCGACGGTGGCGCTAAGAATCTGCGCGGCGTGAACGGCGTCCTGCCGCCATGCCAGCAGTGCGGCCATCACTGTGATCAGTGCGATATTGAACAGCAGCGGCGAGAACGCCGTCAGCGCAAAACGGCCCTGTGCGTTCAATAGCGCCATCATCACGGTGACCGGCCCGGCAAAGGCGAGATAAGGCAGCATCAGCCGGGCGTCGTCGACGGCGAACTGCAAGGTCTCGCGGCCTGAAAATCCCGGCGCCAGCGCCATGATGACAAAAGGCATCAGCAGAGCGAGCAGTAAGGTGGCCACGATCAGCGCCGACGTGATGGTGCCGAGCACGCGGCCGGCGAAAGCGGCGGCCGCCACGGCGCCCCCGGTGTCGCGCACGCGCAGCCACGCCGGCACCAGCGCGGCGTTCAGCCCGCCCTCGGCCAGCAGGCGTCGCATCACATTCACCAGTTGAAAGGCCGCCAGGAATGCGTCCGCGATCGGCCCCGCGCCAAGCAGCGCCGCGACCAGCGAATCGCGCAGGAAGCCGAGCAGGCGCGAGGCCAGCGTTCCCGTGGATACCGTGAGAAAGGAGCGGATCATCGCCGCTCTATAGCAGCGAAGTCGGTGGCTGGCAGTACCGCCATTTTCAACGGTCTTTTGCCAATCCCGCTTTGTGTGCGCCCGGTCACGGCGACCGGACATCTCACGCGCTATCTGTGGTTGATGGTCGGATGAGCCGATCCCTCAACAGGAGAAGATGATGAGCGAAATGAAGATGGACGAACTCGACACGGTCAACGGCGGCAAATTTCTCCTTGTCACCGACAAGGGCTATGTCGGCCTCGAAATCAGCATCGCCGGCTATGGCTTTGCGGTATGGGCGACTCAGGGATCGCTGTGCGGTTCCTTGATCTCGCCGAGCAATCCCACCGGCACGCCCGGGCACTGCACACCACCGTGAGGTCAAGCTGGCGCATGCTTCTCGCGAGGCGCCGGGCGTCAGAAGCCGCTCGCGTTTCTCTGGTGCGTCTGGGTCAGGCCGATACCGGCCGCCCCATCTGAATTTATGGGTTCACGCCTTGGCCCCGTCGTGATAGCCCCAGCCATTCTTGATGGCTGCAACTGGACGGTGAGATGGCTGACGCAAAATATGACGTTCTCGGGATCGGCAATGCGATTTTTGACGTGCTGGTGCAGGCCGATGAGGCCTTTCTCGGCCGCCATGGCATGACCAAGGGCGGCATGGCGCTGATCGACGAGGCGCGCGCCACGGCGATCTACAGCGATATGGGCCCGGCCACCGAAATGTCCGGGGGATCGGCCGCCAACACCATCGTCGGCGTCGCGAATCTCGGCGCGCGGGCGGCCTATGTCGGCAAGGTTCGCGACGACCAGATCGGTAGGCTTTATACCCATGACATCCGCGCCGCCGGTGTCGCGTTCGAAACCGCAGCCGCGTCCGGCGGCCCCGCCACCGGCTGCTCCTACATCCTGGTGACGCCGGATGGCGAGCGCACCATGAACACCTATCTCGGTGCCGCGCAGGAATTGATGCCCTCGGATATCGACGAGGCGCAGATCGCGGCCTCCAGCATCATCTATCTCGAAGGTTATCTCTGGGACCCGAAGAACGCGAAGGACGCCTTCGTCAAGGCGGCGACCATCGCGCATGGCGCGGGCCGCCAGGTCGCGCTGACCCTGTCGGATTCGTTTTGCGTCGACCGCTACCGCGACGAGTTTCTCGATCTGATGCGCAAGGGCACCGTCGATCTGGTGTTCGCCAACGAGGCCGAACTGCACTCGCTGTACCAGACCTCGGATTTCGACACCGCGCTGAAGCAGCTGCGCAATGACACAAAACTCGGTGTCGTCACCCGCAGTGAGAAGGGTTGCGTCGTGGCCTCGAAAGACGGCGTCGTCGCGGCGCCGGCATTCCCGATTGAAAAACTCGTCGACACCACTGGCGCCGGCGATTTGTTCGCCGCCGGTTTCCTGTTCGGCCTGGTGCGCAACGCTGGTCATGAGGCCGCCGGCCGCCTCGGCGCACTCGCCGCCGCCGAAGTGATCCAGCACATCGGCGCCCGGCCGCAAGTGTCGCTGAAGGAACTGGCGCAGCAGAACGGGCTGCCGGTTTAATTTCTGACTTTCACGTCCCTGCGCCCGACTGTCGTCACCCGCCACCGGGTCGGCCGAATGGCCGCCCGATGACAGGCTCCAGCGGGTGACCCAGTATTCCAGCGACATCAATGATAAAGCCGAGAAGCCGCGGCGTACTGGATCACCCGCAATTCGCGGGTGATGACAGTTGTGTGTGGAGCGCGTCAACGCACCCACCATTCTCGCTCACGCCGTCTTCGCCGCCTTCAACCCAAGCTTCGGTAAATGCGGACGAGCGTTGCGAGAAGGCGCTCCAGCGCTCTTATGCGTCGCCGCAGCAATCATTGCGCCGACAAAAATTTCTGATTTTCAGAAATTTCTCTTGACGTCACCCCCAAATCATCGATACATCCCCCGCCATCCCGTCCCGATCAGAGGGGCGTTGGCCATCGTCACAACGAGGGACGGGTTGCGGTGGACGCTGATGTTGCGACTGACGAGCGCGGCTGATGCGTACGGCGAAGTCGTGTGGTCCTGACGCCCCGAGGTTGGCGTCAAGTTCGTGAGAAGCAAACGCTTCTCAGGGATGACGGTGGCAAAAGTACATGGCTCACCGGGGAGAGTACGTATAAGCCGTAAAGCCATTGCGCAGGGAATGTCGGATGTTCTCCGTTGCCCTGTATGCTCGTGTGCGCATTTTTTAGTGCACATTGCACGCGAGACCGCGGGTGCAGCGCGCATCCGGCATTCCCTGCGCCCTTTGTTTTCGAGGGCGAAGAATTTCAAGAGCAAACCTCGGGCGCATCGCGCCGCGAGATCGCGAAGCTATATCCACGTCGTCCCGGCCTAGTGCGCAATTGCGCACGGGGGCCGGGACCCATACCGCGTGATCTCTCGATGAGGCAGTGTGGGAGACGTTCTTTTCCAACAACAACACCCTGTGGTTATGGGTCCCGGCCTTCGCCGGGACGACAGCGGAGACGCATGACGGACTCTCACCTACGCCGTCTTCGCCGCCTTCAATCCCAGCTTCGCCTCGACCGCGTCGCGCATCAAAAACTTCTGGATCTTCCCCGTCACCGTCATCGGAAATTCGTCGACGAACTCGACATAGCGCGGGATCTTGTTGTGCGCGATCTGGCCATGGCAGAAGGCGCGGACTTCGTCGGCGGTCAGGGTCTCGCCGGGCCTGACGCGAACCCAGGCGCAGAGTTCTTCGCCGTAGCGCTCGTCGGCGACGCCGAAGATCTGCACGTCCTGGATTTTGGGATGGCGATAGAGGAATTCCTCGATCTCGCGCGGATAGAGGTTCTCGCCGCCGCGGATCACCATGTCCTTGATGCGGCCGACGATGTTGCAATAGCCCTCGGCGTCGATGATCGCGATATCGCCGGTGTGCATCCAGCCATTGGCGTCGAGCACGTCGGCGGTCTTTTCCGCCTCGTCCCAATAGCCCAGCATGATGCTGTAGCCGCGGGTGCAGAGTTCGCCGCGCGCGCCGCGCGGCACGACGCGGCCTTCGAGATCGACGACCTTCACTTCGACATGCGGATGAATCCGCCCGACCGTGGAGACGCGGCGCTCCAGCGGATCGTCGGTCGAGCTCTGGAAGCTCACCGGGCTGGTTTCGGTCATGCCATAGGCGATCGTGACTTCGCCCATGTTCATCTCATTGTTGACGCGCTTCATCACTTCGACCGGGCAGGGCGCGCCGGCCATGATGCCGGTGCGCAGCGATTTCAGGTCGAATCGCGCAAATTCAGGATGGTCGAGTTCGGCGATGAACATCGTTGGCACGCCATAGAGCGCGGTGCATTTTTCCTTCTCGATCGTCTGCAGCGTTGCCAGCGGATCAAAACCCTCGCCGGGATAGACCATCGTCGCGCCGAGCGTCACCGCGGCGAGGTTGCCCATCACCATGCCGAAGCAATGATACAGCGGCACCGGAATGCAGATGCGGTCTTGTTCGGTCAGGCGCATGGCGCGGCCGACAAAGTAGCCGTTATTGAGAATATTGTGATGCGTCAGCGTGACGCCCTTGGGCGAGCCCGTGGTGCCGCTGGTGAACTGGATGTTGACGGCATCGTCGAACTGCAGCGTTTTGGCGAGTTCCGCGAGCGTCTCGTGGTGGCGCGCGCCGCCCATCCGCGTCACGTCCTCGAATGCGACCGTGCCGGGCGATTGCGGCCCGCCGATCTGGATCACCGCGCGCAATTGCGGCAGCCGCGCCGCCTGCAATTCGCCGGGCGTCGATTTCGCAAGCTCGGGCAGCAGGGTGTTCAGCATCTCCATGTAGTTCGAGGTCTTGAACGCGGTCGCGGTCACGATCGCCGCGCATCCGACCTTTGCCAACGCGAATTCGAGTTCGCTGAGGCGATAGGCCGGGTTGATGGTGACGAGAATGATTCCCGCTTTCGCGGCGGCAAACTGCGTCAGCGTCCATTCCGGCCGGTTCAGCGACCAGACGCCGATCCGCGCGCCGCGCTCCAGCCCGAGCGCGAGAAAGCCGGCCGCCAGCGCGTCGACGCGTGCGGCGAATTCCTTCCAGGTCCAGCGCACATCATGGCTTGGCGACACCAGCGCCTCGCGCTCGCCCCAGCGCCGCACCGCCAGATCGAGGCTTTGCCCGATGGTGTCGCCCAGCAACGGCGCATCGGCGGTGCCGCAAACGTAACTGGCTGCCTGCTCGGTCATCGTGCCCCACCCTTGGTTGTCATCGCAGAGGCGTTAGTAATAGCACCGAGAGGTCGCGGCGTACTGCCGGGAGGCGAACGACACAAAACTGCAACACTCCGCCACAATTTGCGGTGGATGGAGTGCAATGGCGGTGACCGCTCCGGGCGTAAACGATAAGTTGATTCCATAATGATTTCCCGTGCTGATTTTTTGCAGTAAGACATTCAGATTCCAGCAGAATCGCTGCCCTTGAACTGAATGATTTGATGAAAATGGTTGTAACTTTTCCCGTTGCGAGGATGCCGCGATGATTTCGACCTGGAGTGAATGGAAGCGGTATCCCCGCGCCGGACGCGGTGAAAACATCGAGGCGCCGATTACCCCCGGGCTCTATGAAGTCCGCTACGCCGGTACCGGCGCGCTGCATTCGTTCGAGGCGGTCGAGAACGTAGCCCAGGCGCTGGCGCAGCTGCAGGTCGGTTCCAAATCCTGGTTCTCGCGCCGCGACGCCGCAAAACTGCCCGATCTCGAATACCGCACCTGCGCGACATCTTCGAAGGCCGACGCCAAAGCCGCCGCGGAACGCATGATCGGTCGCCGCGAAACCTATATGAGCGGCGCGGCGTGATTGGGCACCGTCATTCCGGGGCGATGCGGAAGCATCGAACCCGGAATCTCGAGATTCCCCGGTGCGCAATTGCGCACCTGAGGTCTGGTCCTTCGGACCATCCCGGAATGACAAGAGCAGCCTTCAATAATGCTTGAAGCAGTCACCCATTTCCGCCCGATGCATCGCCGGCCGATTGGGCTTATACTCGGATCAATACCCCCAAAAAATCCGAGGAGTACGCCATGAACCCGCCCGTCGCCGCACGCGCTTCGCAATCTTCGCCCTCCCTGCGCGACCGCCTGAAGGACCCCTCGCTGCTGCGCGAGCAGTGCTATATCGACGGCGCCTGGACCGGGAAGGCGTCAAAGCCGGTGACCAATCCGGTCAATGGCATCGAGCTTGCGAAAATACCGGTCATGAGCACGGCAGAAACGACGCAAGCGGTCGAAGCCGCCGAGCGCGCGTTCCCGGCCTGGGCCAAACTGACGGCCAAGGCGCGCTCCAACATCCTGCGCAAATGGTTCGACCTGATCATCGCCAACCGCGAGGATATCGCGCTGATCCTGACCTCCGAACAAGGCAAGCCGCTGACCGAAGCGCTCGGCGAAGTCGATATCGGTGGCGCCTATGTCGAATTTTTTGCCGAGGAGGCGCGCCGCGTCTATGGCGAAACCATCCCGACCCAGCGCGCCGATGCGCGGCTGCTCGCGATCAAGCAGCCGATCGGCGTCTGCGGCGCGATCACGCCGTGGAATTTCCCCTGCTCGATGATCACCCGCAAAGTTTCGCCGGCGTTGGCCGCGGGCTGCACGGTCGTGCTCAAGCCCGCTAATGAAACGCCGCTGACGGCGCTGGCGCTGGTGGCGCTGGCCGAAAAGGCCGGCGTGCCGAAGGGCGTGTTCAACATCCTGACCGGCAATTCCTCGGCGATCGGCAAGGTACTGTGCGAACATCCGGCCGTACGCTTCGTCGGCTTCACCGGCTCGACCGAAGTCGGCAAGATCCTGTACCAGCAGGCCGCCGTCGGCGTGAAGAAGCTCGGGCTCGAACTCGGCGGCAACGCGCCGTTCGTGGTGTTCGACGATGCCGATATCGACGCCGCGGTCGAAGGCGCCATCGTTTCCAAGTACCGTAACATGGGCCAGACCTGCGTCTGCGCCAACCGCATCTACGCCCAGGACAAGATCTACGATCAGTTCGTCGAAAAGCTCTCGGCCAAGGTCGCGGCGATGAAGATCGGCGACGGCACGGAAGCTGGCGTGGTGCAGGGCCCGCTGATCAACATGGAAGCGGTCGACAAGATCGAGAAGCACATCGCGGATGCGATCAAGGGTGGCGCCAAGATCGTCACCGGCGGCAAGCGCCATGCGCTCGGCGGCAGCTTTTTCGAGCCGACGGTGCTGTCCAATGTCGCCCCCGACGCGCTGGTCGCGCAGGAAGAAACGTTTGGGCCGCTGGCGCCGGTGTTCCGCTTCAAGGATGAGGCCGAGGTGATCGCGATGTGCAACGCCTCGCCGTTCGGCCTGGCGTCATATTTCTATTCGCGCGATCTCGGCCGCGTCTGGCGGGTCGCCGAAGCGCTGGAGTCCGGCATGGTCGGCGTCAACACTGGCCTGATCACGACCGAAGTCGCGCCCTTCGGCGGCGTCAAGGAATCGGGCCTCGGCCGCGAAGGCTCGCATCACGGCATGGAAGAATATGTCGAGATCAAATACGTGATGATGGCGGGGATCTAGCTAGTTCTTGATGCGTCGTCCCGGCGAAGGCCGGGACCCATACGCCGTGTCGGCAATAATTGCGGGCAGTATTGGTTGCCTTCGCGCTATCAGCGTGCCCCACACCACGTCCTGTGGTTATGGGTCCCGGCCCCCGTGCGCAATTGCGCACTAGGCCGGGACGACCACGATTATAGAGCGGCCATGAACTGCTTCAGCCGCGGCGCCCATTTGTGGGCGTCGAGGCCCGAAGCAGAATGGCCAAGCTCGCTGTCGAGCAGGAAATAATCGGCGTCGACACCTGCGGCCTTCAGCCCCTGCATCACGCCGGGCGCGATCTCAGGCGGAAACAATTTGTCCGTCCGCGACAGCACGAACAGAACCTTCGATTTGATCTGGCCGAATTGCGCCGTCACGTCGAAGCCGCGCAGCGCCTTGGCCAGGATGATCAGCGAATTGGCATCGAAATCGTCGGCCCACCTTGCGGCCTCGTCGCGGATCGCGGCTTCGATCTCGGCGGGATCGGACATCGTCAATTTCAGGCGGGTCTCGATGCCGTAGGTCTTCAGCGTCGCGATGCGGATCTGGATCATCGTCTCCCGCACACCGCCGCGATCGTAATAGTCGCCGCCGTTCCAGTTCGGATCCTTCGACAGCGATCCGAGCAGGCGCGCGACATTCGCGTCGGATCGCTCGGGCGGCAACCGCGGAGAGGTGACGACGGCGGCGATCCCCTTCATCGCGTCGGGATAGTTGACGGCCCATTGAAAGGCCTGGAAGCCGCCATAGGACGGACCAACGATCGCAACCAGCCTGTCGATGCCGAGGTGATCGAGCAGCAGGCGCTGCGTGCCGACGATGTCGCTGACAGTGATGTCGGGAAAGCGCGGCCCGTAAGGCTTGCCGGTCGCGGGATCGATGCTTGCGGCATTGGTCGATCCGTAAGATGAGCCCAGCATGTTCGGGCAGATCGCGAAGTAGCGGTTGGTATCGACCGCCTTGCCCGGACCGGCCAGCTCGTTCCAGCTGCCTTCGCCGGTCGAGCCGCCGGGATCGATGATCTGCGGGCCGCTGGTGTTGCCGTGCGTGATCAGCACGGCATTGCCGCGATCGGGCGCCAGCGTCCCGAGCGTCGCATAGCCGATGGTCACCTCCGGCATCACGACGCCGCTTTGCAGGCGATAGTCGCGGGTAGAGAAGGTCTTCGCGTCAGCCAGGAGCGCTTGTGCTGTCATGTCATCCAATCCAACAATGAACGTGCCTCGGCACACAGGCCGCCAGAACGCAAAGCCTATCGCCGTAATACCGCGATGGTCCGGTTGGCGAAAGTCAGTCGTTCGGCCATGACCGATACGAAATAGGTCAACAGCTTCTGGCCGAGCGCGGGATCGTCGGTTTTGAGGGCCTCGAACTGTTGCGTCTTCAAGACGTAGAGGACACTCGCGACTTCGGCTTGAATGGTCGCGCTGCGCGAGGCCTGCGAGACGAGGCCCATTTCGCCGATCGTCGTGTAGCGGCCGAGGCTTCGCACCCTTGTGGTACGGCCTTCGTCTGCCGGAACCATGACGCCAACGCGCCCGTCCAGGATGAAATGCATGGAATCGGCGGCGTCGCCGGCGCTGACGATGATCTCGCCGGCGTCGATTTCGACACGCTCGCAGCGATGCATCAGCGCCACGGCATCGCGCGGGGTTCCGAGAATCTGCGTGAACCAGTCACGCAAATTGGCCTCCTCCTGCTCGTGGCCTTGATGTTTCGCAATGATCTCGTTCTCGCATTGCTCCAGCGCATGATCCAGTTCAGGCACGATACGAACCCGGCCGGCGAGGAACCCACTTGACCGCAGCGCCTTCTCTGCGAGCGCAGGCAAATGAACCAGTACCAAGTCGATGCCGCGCTCGTCAGCGCTGCGCTTGATCTGGGCAAAGCTGTAGGCTGCCGATGAATCGAATCCGGTCACCAGCTTGAAATCGAAAACCAGGTAGCGGCATTCCGGACGTTGCACGAGCAGCGTCTTGACGTGCTGGTAAAGCCGGTTGGCCGAACCGAAGAACAGATAGCTTTGCAGATTGAGGCCCTGGATTTGTCGGCCATGGGCCATCAGAATCGCCTGGTCTTCGCGCGAGCGATCCAGCGAACTGCGATATTCGGATCCGTCAAAGCTGAATTTGATCGAATCGATCCGCGCCGCCGTGAACGCGAATGTCGCGCAGCCAATCACGACGCCGATCAACACGCCGGCGACAAAGCCCCACTGCAGGATGATAACGATGATCGCCAGCAAGGAGACATATTCGGTCTTGGTAAGGCGCCGCCGCGATTCGATAATCCATTTGTGCAACTGATCGGCCCCCAGATAGATCAGGAGGCCTCCGAGCACGAACTTTGGCATGTAGCCGAGCAGCATCGGAGCGACCGCGAGCATCAGCACCGAGATTGCGGCTACCGTCAGGCCGGTGAGCCGGCCGGTTCCGCCGCTGTTGAAGCTGAGGATCGTGCGGCTGACCGAGATGCAGCCGGTATAGCCGCCGAATACGCCCGACAGGATGTTGGCGAGGCCGGTGACGTTCAACTCCCGCTCGAGATTGGCTTCGCGGTGCGCCGCAACCTCGATCCCCGCGGTATTGAACAGCGTACTCGACGCCGTGACGAAAATAACGGCAACGAGATTGCCGAGGAGATCCGGCAGGGCGCGCCAGGGGTAGCGGGCTATTTCGGCCGCGTTCCACGGCAACATGATACTGACGGCCGGGGGCGCTTGAAATGTCCATCCCGATGCCTGCGCGCCGGCCGAGGTGAGGCCCGCCAGCCAGAAAGCGATATGCGCAACGATCACGCCTCCGACCAGCATGGCCGGCAAGCCAAACGATGTGCGTGAGCGATGCCAGGTCAGATACAGCGCCATCGCCATCGCGCAGGCCGCCGCCAACTCGGACATGGTCAGGATGTTTGCGAACTGATCGAGCGTCGTCAATTGAAGGCGTTGGCCGGTGATAACGCGGATCGCGCCCAAGAGGATCAGGCAGGCGGTGGCACCCAGGAACCCGCCCACGACGGGATAGGGCACGTAGCGGATGGCGCGGCCCATCCGCGTCACCCCGAACCCGCAAAGCACGATGCCGGTGACAATGGCTGAAAGACCAAGCGTCATGAGAGCCGGGGCGAGCAGCGGTGCCGAGGGATCGCTCGCGATGATGTGCTCCACCAGCGACGCAGCCAATATTCCGGTCATAGCGGCCGTGGAACTTTCGGGGGCTGCAATGGCGAACGGGAACGAGCTTCCCGCCGCGATGACCGCGGCGAGGATGGCCGAGGAGATGAAGGTCGCGGCAACGCCGTAGGCCAGGTATGGCGCCAGCGGGCCTGTAAAAATCAGGAGCGAGTACGAAAGGCCAAATGTAATCGTAAGGACACTGGCGGCGCTGCCACCGAGAATGTCATTGAAAGCTTTCCGGACCATCTCCGGTTCTAGTCTGAGAGATCGACCGGCCACGCTCCACTTACCCCTGGCACCCCTTGCCAGTGGTAGAGACCGCAGCGCGGAACGACAACATCATTCTTTATGACAGGGTCCGCGCGGCGGCCCTGCGAGTACGTCAGCCGTTCCCCACCACGTCTCCACCGAATGCGCCATGGCGACCGACGCCCGACGCAAATCGTGCCGCGCCCGACAGTGTCTCACCGGAGGCGATCACCTTCAGCCCGCCGCGCATCTCGTTGGCGATGGCGTCTTCCTCTTCGAGGTCCCATTGCCGCAGCGCCGACAGCCGGTCGGCGCGCATGCAGGTTTGCGGGAAAGACGCGATTTCCCGGGCCAGCGCGATCGCACGCGCGCACGCTTCGCCCCTGCCAACGACGCGATTGGCAAGGCCCATGCGCAAAGCTTCCTGCGCACCGACCGGACGCCCGGTGAGAATCAAATCGATCGCCTGGGAATGGCCGATCAATCGCGGCAGCCGGATGGTGCCGAGATCGATCAGCGGCACGCCGAAACGGCGGCAGAAGATGCCGAAAGTGGCATCCTCGGCGACGACGCGCATGTCCGCCCACAGCGCCAGTTCCATGCCGCCCGCGACCGCAAAGCCTTCGACCGCGGCGATCACGGGTTTTGACAGCCGCAACCGGCTCGGTCCCATCGGGGCGATCGAGTCATGGCCGCCGATCTCGCGCTTCTTGTTGGGATCGCCCGCCGCCACCGCCTTGAGGTCGGCGCCGGCGCAGAAATAGCCGCCGGTGCCGGTGAACACCGCGACCGACGCCGCCTCATCGGCGTCGAATGCGAGAAATGCATCGTACAATTTGCGCGCGGTCGCGCCGTCGACGGCGTTGCGGCAATGCGGACGGTTGATAGAGACGATGGTCACGGGACCATCGCGTTCGACCAAGACTGAATTTTCCTCGGACATGCTTGCCTCCCAATTGTCGATTTTGGGAGGAGCCTAGCGTGAGGTGGTGAGCAACGCCATCACCGCTGTCGTCCCGGACAAGCGAGCAAAGCGAGCGCGATCCGGGACCCATAACCACAGGACGTGGTTTTGCGCCGGCTGGAGCCACAGCGAGTCAAACAACAACGCCCTGTGGTTATGGGTCCCGGCGTTCGCCGGGACGAGTGCGTCCGTGAGGACGCTTTGACTGAACGGTGTAAGTCCGTTCTGGAGTTGGTCGCAACTCCACAATCGAAGGAAACTGCGTCGCCGAGAGGCGGGGTGGA
>Ga0307517_10000747_pt1 | contig 56138 bp, 56 predicted proteins | sample 23_EM_MG_FD_194515 | JGI IMG/M metagenome (GOLD analysis project Ga0307517, IMG submission 194515) | Populus trichocarpa ectomycorrhiza microbial communities from riparian zone in the Pacific Northwest, United States - 23_EM | ecosystem: Host-associated > Plants > Roots > Unclassified | place... | reverse complement strand
TTGACTTGTGTTTTTTTTTTACTGTCTTTTGTTTTATTTTTTATCTCGAGTTAATAACCAAGATCTTATATTTTTGTTGAAAAAATAAATTTACATTTTCTTGGTATTTTTTTATAATAAAAAATGATAGGCCTGGAATGTAGCGCGTGTCATCTATTTAATATACCCTGTATCTAATATTGGACGAAGCATATCAAGCACATTTAATGGGCAATTTAATTTCAAAAATTAAAAAAAAAAACATGGATCACTACATGAAAGAATCAATTAAACTACGTAGTCAACCATATCAGGAATAAATCGAGCATGCACACTGTTCAACCAAGGTAAATTTAAGCATCTTTATAATATTTTTCTAATTAATTATATGATGTCACATTTTTGTTTCACTTGGGTTAAAAAATAGAGGCCTGAAAGTGGTTGTGCGTAAAATAAATCCATTATAAGATTCCATAAATCCACCTCCTTCTTCCATCTACGTGACTCAGAGTAGAGCAATTTCTATAGATACCTGGATGCATTATAATCTAGAGTGTTTCAAGTTGTCGACTATTAATTATTTTTATTTACTATGTCATCGTAATTTATCTCGATAACTTAAACCAATTATTTTGAAATTATGCTAATTACCAACAATATACCATAACTACGAGTTAAAAGACACGATATTATATTAGATTATGTAACAACAGGTAACAACAAATCCTCAGGTAGATTCATCAATTGCTTTGTGAGAAATTATTTTAACTTTTCATGACTTAACCAATTGATTTATAATTATATTGATTACCGATAATTAAGTATAGTTTTATTAAAAAAATATCTTGTCACCTCAAAGAAGAAAAGAGTCCGTGAATTTCGTTTTTTTAAAAAAAAACAATTTACAAACGTAAAAATTATCCACTTCGTAGATTTAAAGATAAGATAATCACAATTACTTAAAAACCAAAATACGTGGGGTGAATACTTGCAGACAACAATGTTCACCTTAACACAAGTGTTAAACACAGTGGATAACTCTATTTATTTTTAAAAAATTTATTTTCATCCTCAACTTTTTATTCTAAACGATATAATTTTAATTGAAAACCAATTAATTTAGACTTTTTAGGTAATGGTGAAACTGGAATGATAGGGACCAAAATTTAAAAGACATTGAACATGGGGATGTGCCAAAAATTTTGAGAAAAAATACATTTTGATATTTAAATTTTAAAAATAACATGAATTATATGATTTTGGTGTCTCAATTCTTTTAAATTTAATTTTGGTATAGATGTTTATTTTTTTTAGTTCCTAGTTAAAAGAGGAGAGAGGTCATTAGATCTTGACAGTAAAGAGAGAATAATATCGTTGACACTAATTTATGCCACAAAAAATTATCTATATTTGTGTTAAATAATTTCATTTGATGAAAAAATTTCATATTAAATGTTTTTTTTCTTACTTTTAAAGTTCATGAAAAACATATACAAGCTCGGTTTGATTTTTTTGGATTAATTTTGATTTTTGGGATGGTTTTATAGTTTTTTAGGTTGTTGATAGGTTTATCATAACTTTTAAAATATTTTGAGTCAAAAATAAGTTGAATAATATTTTTTTTGGTAAAAAAAACACAAGCTCTGATTTTATGAACATCTTAGTTACTGGAATCTAGGTAAATCATGCTATGCATCATCTAATTTTTTTCAAAATATTTGGGGCAAACTAAATATTATCCACCCTGGTTGCAATTAAAAAATTAAGGGACTAGTTGAACGAGTCCTGATGAAATGGGCCATGTAAGCGAGCCAGGCTTGCCAAGCCTCAACAACGCTTGACTTTTGTTTTTTTTTCTAAATTATTTTTTATATGGTTATTTTTTAAAATTAATGCTTTTTTACGTGCTTTTAAAAGAATATTTTCATATAATATTTTTAATACATGCAACTTTTCATAATGTTTTTTCTCTCTTTTATTTTATTTAGTGAATTTAACTTGTGTATCAATTTCTATTATCGTTTGCTCAAATAAAATAATTATTTTAATAAAAAAAATTAACAAACACAATCAGGCAAATGTCTTTACTTGCGATATTAAATATATTGTTCTATATTTGTTTTTTATTTTTTTTATTTTTTAGTTATCATTTATAGTTTTTTTTATTTATTAACACAAATAATTATTGATTTATTTTATGATACATATACATGATTTATTTTTTTATTATTAAAAACCACGTTGAAAAAATATGTATATATAATTTTTTTATTTTTAAAAAATATTTGAAGCGCGGCAGGGTCAAGTATGGGTTATAATTAATGCATGTTCACGTGACTATAACAATCACAGCCGATTAGTGAGCCGTTTCGCTTTTGAATTTTAAACAGGGATTCTGTGGCCCACGGTGTGAGCCGTGAGGGGTCATCTAACCCTCTGGGTATTCTACTACGATGAAGGAAAGCAAATTTGCAGAGAGTACCGAGTACATGTGCACCTCAAAATGGCCACAGATGCACTACTGTACACGAGTGAAAACAACACGCACGCCAAAAAGGCACGAGTGCTCAATTGTAAATTTGTAATGCCTGACCACGATAAAGACGGGTTAATTTACCATGGAATGGAGGTCTTCATTTATAAAATTGTTTTTTTTTCAAAAGTATTTTTTTAAAATGATTTTTTTTATTTAAATTAATTTTTTTTATGTTTACAAATTGTTTTGATATACTTATAATTTTTTAAAAATAAAAAAATATCATTTTAATACATTTCCAAATCAAATACATTTTAAAAAATAATTATTTCCACACTTCTAAACACTCCTCCATGGTATATCCACTAGCCTTCTACGGTATGCAGACTAACTAGCTACAACGAACAGAAGCATTATTCAGCTAACCAACTTCTAAAATCTAAACAATATCCTTGATTTGATCAAGAGAAGAATTGCTATAATTCATCACAGCTGCTAGGCTTGTTTACTAACCCCTGATTCACGATGGGTATTGAATGATAACCCTAATGTGGTAAATGGGCCTCCATGTATAAAATCTTAAGACGGGTTTGATTAGTGGGCCAGCTGCATAAATGTTCCTTTTAGGTACCGTACCAGCATGGATAAATGTCCTCCCACCTGGGATGAGGAAGGACAGCATAAGTTCGAGGCTTGACAATACTACGACATGGTTTGCTCTGGCATTTATTCGTTCTTATTCCAACATTCGATGTCTACGTCTGCTCGAGCCCAAATTTCTTCGAAGCTGATTCTTTAGGTCCACTAGTGCCAGATAGCTCAAACTGAAATGTGGTTGAAAAATAGAAAAAATTAATGCATGGCATCGAATAAAATATTGATAATTTACCAGGAAGCAGTCAATGCCACAGTTTGAAAGCCAAACTCGGTTTGGTATATCAGCCTGTGGTTTTTGTGGCTGGGGCTACTTGTGGTCGGTGCAGTGGTAAATTATAATTGTAAAAAATGTTTTGATAGTTTACTTTCAAATGTTTTATGTCGGCTAGTGTACGTAAAGGCCAAAAAAAAAAAAAACATTTTGTAACTTCCTGTGTTTTGGCTCTCCGATGGATTTCTGAGCACTTGCTTTTGAAAGAAAAAAAATATCAAACATGGTTTTTCGTTACCTTATGGAAAAAATTCAAAAACTCAAATATACATTCACCCCGCCAAAAAAAATAAAAATAAAATCTGAGCACTTATTTAAAAAAAACAAACAAACATGGCTTTCTGTTACCTTATTGAAAAAATTCAAAAACTTTTTTAAAAATATATATTTTCAACCCCCTGTTTGATATTTGAGACAAAAAAAAATTGTTTTTAAAAGTATTTTTTAATTTAAAATATATTAAAATAATTTTTTTTATTTTTAAAAATTATTTTTAACACCGTATATCAAAATAATTTAAAATTAAAAAAAAATCAAAAAATCAAAACTTTATAAAAAGGTGGCTGCAACACTCGGCCAACAACCCCCTGAAAAACCAACTTTTATGCAAGGTTTGATTGCTGTCCTTGTATAAAAGTGATGAAGATATTCAAGATAAAAATATGTTTGATTGAAAAGATAAAGAGAAATGCATAAAAATATATTTTTTAAAATAATTTTGAAGTAAATTTATGTATTTTTCAAAATAAATGGTATATAAAAGACATGTTTTCAAATATATTATTTTTTATCCTTAAAATATCATTGTGACAAACTTTAAACTCTAAGAATGTTCAACTAAGATATGTAGAGATACAAATTATTATTATCATAATTTTAAAATTTAATTCGGGGATCAATCTGAGGCAAAGTTTGGGTCACAAGTCGGGTTGACCCGAGTTAGTGTGATAATAAAAGTGGTTATGCTTGTAATTTCAAAACTTGATTCGGGGGTCGATCCGGGGTAAGGTCAAAGTCACGAGTAGAGTTGACCATTGACTTGAGTCAACACAAGGACGATAGTGGTTATTAACATAGTTTTAAAATCTGACTCGAGGGTTAACCTGAAGTAAAGCGGGGGTCACGTGTTAGAGAGTCAACATAAAATAAAAGTTGTTATTATCATAGTTTAAAAACTTAATTCAGGGTTCAATCTGAGGCAAACCCTGGGTCACAGATCATGAGGGTCAACCCGGGTTAATCCGAGTCATTGAAAAGATAAAAAATATTATTATCGTAATTTTAAAACTCGAACTGAGGGGTCAACATAGGTTTACCCGAGTCATTGTATGGATAAAAATAGTTATTACCACAAATTTAAAATCTGACTCGTGAATAGACCCGAGACAAGATTCAAGTCTCGGGTTGGGAGGGTCAACCCATCAATTTAGTCATGGTTTTGCAACTAAGATTATTATACTACTGTTAATTTTAACACTTGCTCTAATCTAAGTAAAAATTATATATGTGTCTAGTTATTTTATAAAATATATAAGTTTGACAATAATACATATTAATGATATAATATTTTTTTTATCTTGTCTGTCATAACTAAATAAAATATAAAAATAATTATTTTATCTCGTATATCATTAGTAAATATAATTTTATCTTTATCTTATTTTTTTAATTTGTCTTTTCTATCTGTCTTTTATATTTCGGTGTAATAACTAAATACTACCTTGAAGAACATAAAAGGATATTAAATGCTCCATTTCCATATTCGAAGAATAAATAACTCCAACGCAGTAACAGTGACTGCCATGGACATTGTTTTATTTTTTTAACCATAAAAAATTGGTTTCTTTTTTTTTAGAATAAATAACTCCAACGCAGTAACACTGACTGCCATGGACATTGTTTTATTTTTTTAACCATAAAAAATTGATTTCTTTTTTTTTTTATTTGAAAAGCAGCGGTATAACAACACAAAAGGATATGGTTGAATGCTGTTGATACCTGTTTTTTATAAAAACAGTATGATCCTGGGCTGGTTGATTTCGTTTATTTTGATATCCTCTCATATTTAAGCTTTATATTGTAATCTAAAACAATGTTATAAAACCCAGTTTGATATAACATATTAATTAGATGATATATCAATCCAGGACTTAATTACAACCGAGTTTTATATTAAATTAAATGAAAGTTAAAATAATCAAACTTGAATAACTTAGTGGTCAATTTATAACTTGATTATAACGGATTATACTTGATTTTGTTTTTTTTATAAATAATATTACTTAACTTTAAAAAAACATGTTTGTATTGACTAGTTAAACTTTAATTGACCTATTTAACCTCAACTTAAGACCTGGGTTGAATAATGAACCGAATGGATCTCACAACTACAATTTATAAAGATGAAAGCATAAAAAAAATTGCTGACTCATTGGTGTTTTTTTAGTGTATTTTTATTTTAAAAATAATGGGCATTACAAAAAATGTTTTGCCTTTTTTTTCCATCAAAAGTATAAGCATTTTTTTAATTACAATGTTTTTTTTTAAATGTCCTGGATCTTGCTTTTTATAAAAAAACAAAAAAAAAACCTTCAAGGTAAACAAAACCTTAACTGAGCCTTTTTTAAACAAATAAGATAAAAAGATGAAAACAGTTGTGTTAAAAATACCTCAATATCAAACATGATAAAGCATTGATGATTTATTTATATAAAAGCCTCCGAGTATTGCAAGCTAGTACAGGTGTATGTTTACAAAGGATGAACAAAACCCTAAAACTTTTTTACATGCTCCATCAAACGTGATTAAAAAAAAACCATTCATTATCTTCATGTATTTTTTATATGCGTGTGTGTGTCTATTTATTCAATTAAAAATTATTAAATTAAGTAGTTAAATGACAAATCATTTAAGCACTTCTGTGAGCTAAGATGGCAACTGATTTTTTATTATTAATTTACCTTCTTGGATTGTAATCTTAAAAGAAGCTTGGAGAAAATAATTTCATGACAAAATTGGATCAGGATGTTCATCATCTAAAATTTTAGAGAGTATCTGGGAGTATGATTGTAATTACTTTTTAAAATGTTTTTTAATTAGAAAAATATTAAAATAATATATTTTTATTTTTTTAAAATTATTGTTAACATCAGTGCATAAAAATAACCTAACACCAAAAAAATATTAATTTGGAGCAAATAAAAAAATAAAAATAAAAATAAATTTTTTCAAAAGCACTTTTGAAACGCAAAAACAAATAAGGTCAAATATAGAAAACTTAATTAAAAAACGGATTGGAGAAGATTCTGACGTATAATAGTGATAACTGGATTTTTTCGCTCATGCCACGGGATAGATCAATTTTCTTATAATATAAAAAAAATATTCAAATGGTGATAATTCGAGTGAATCCAAATTAACTTGACTCACCAGCGATCCAAGATAGCCTCAAAGGAATGAAAGAGAAAGAAAAAAAGAGAAAGTTCAAGGCTTAATAGCCTAGTGTTAAATAATGAAATTAACAAAAAAACTAAAGTTAAATCTAGCTAATATTCAAAACCAGCAAGTCTAGCCATAAGATTGAGATGACCATGCAAAATATCAAAAAAAATCTTGAACAAAATTCCTAACCATCAAACAAATAAAAATAAAACAAATAATAATCAAAATAACGAGAGCCAAACTTGATATAAAAACTAATGAAAAAAATAATGAGGGACTCAATTGAAAAATAAAATAAAAAATGGATAAAAAAGAGCAATTAAAATAACAAGAATCAATTTGGATTAAAAAACAAATGAAATAAAATGCCAACGGATAAAATTGAAAGAAAAAAACAAATTAAAAGAAGGATTTAAAAAGAAGAAATAAAAAAACAGGGACTAAATATAGAAAACAAGAGATAAATGAAATAAAACGTTGAAAGACAAAATTAAAAGAAAAAAACCAATAAAATAATAAAAAAAACAGCAATCATGAGAATGAGTATCATATTTGATATATAAACAAAACAAAATCTAATGTAAATGAATGAAACTAATATATATATAAAAGAATAAAAAAAGACCAAACAAAAGAAAAAAATCATAATTTAATCTTTTTTCTCTATTAATTTTTTTTTATCAAAACAATATTATTTTTGCTTTTTAATTGGAAAAAAAATCAAGCAATTAGTTAGAGGAAAATCATGTTAATACCTGTTGGATTTTTTACCATTATTTTTCTATCAAAATAATATCATTTTTACTTCATGCACAATAAAAAAATCCGATTGACCCTCGCAACTCCGATCATTCGACCCAACTCATGACATGATATATGTTGATTCTTGGGTCGGGTTTTAAAAGCATGATAAAAAAAATATACACCAAATATGATATGAAAAATCAATGAAATTAAATAACGAGAGGTGAAATTGCCAAAAAAAAACACAATTAATTAAGTAGAGAACTCAAGATAAAAGGAATTGTAATCATAAGAATTATGATTAAATTCAATAAAAAAAATTAAAATCAAATGATCATAGATAAAATTAAAATAAAAGGAGGAGAAAAATTATCGCAGGAGTTATATCGTGCTCTTGAGCCGACATGTGCTGACCTATCATGTAAAGGAAGGCACCCCACTTTGGATGTCGTCTTTAGAGGTGACCAACATGTATTGGGAGATGACGACGCCTCTCACATGCTTGGGTGTACTCTATACTTGCTAACTATTTTTTTATTTATAAAAAACTTACCTCACACGACAATTGTGAAAAACCTAACAATACACCTTTACATTAGACAAAAAAAGAAAAAAATTGATCCCAAGAATTAACGAGGTAATTGGATTGGACAACAAATGTAAAAATTCAAAAAAGCTCATAAATATTAGCTATGTTTTTATTTTTTCAAGAACATAAAAAGTAATTACAATGTACAATAAAAATTGGAAATATAAAATTACGTGTTTGTTTAACTATTTAATTTTTTAAAAAAGACATCACTTATTTTACACTGCACAATATATAAGTAAAACACTAATTCATTTTAGTTTTATTTGTAATAATAACAATAATAACAAAGCAAAAAAACACGCAGTTATTACTTTTTACGCGTCGAATATTTGCATAATGAACCGAGAAAGAGACACCTATAAATTATTTCCCTGTCCTCCATCCTTCTCATTTCGCAACCTTCTTCTAACCGTTCGTTTCTCCTGTTCAGCTGTTCTCTCTCCCTGTAGAGATCAAAATCGATATTAGGGTTTCTCCAACCCTCAAAAAAATTTCGAAATCTACACTCATAACTCACCTGCATCTTCAATGCCGATCACTCCACCTCGATCATCTCCAACCTGTTAAAAAATTCGCTTCTAACCTGATCACTCGCCATGTTCGAAGCTCACGTATGTTACTTCTCTCCTCTCTCTGTTTTGTTCTTTTTTAATCGCAACTTTGGTTTATTTTTACAAAATCAGGGAGTAGATAAGTAAGTTTAGTGTGTACACTGAAATTTGGCGAGGATGATCAATATATTTTAGTGTGATGTTTTGCGTGTTTAAATTACGGTCGAGTAAAATTAGGAATTGATTTTTATGATGATTACAAGTGACTAGGAATTTAACTAACATTTCAGTATTTTGTAACATTGTTAGGGCATTGTTAGCGGTTTTCCTGAATTTTACGTTAATGAACATTCCACGTTTGTAACATGCTTGGTTAGATAATCTCTTGATATACTGAAACAGCAGCGGTTAGTTTAAATTACCGTTTTGGTGTTTGAAGGAGAAAATACTCTTTAATTACGTTGTTTATCCGCAAGTATGCTTCAAGTAGGCTACATTTTTTTTTGTTTGCAGGTTTTGCATTTGCTTCGAAGATACCTGGGCGAATATGTCCACGGGCTGTCAGTGGAGGCTTTAAGAATAAGTGTCTGGAAAGGTTTGTCCTCAAATCTCTGTGATTTGTGAACTTGCTGATCTTAGGCACTCAGTTCCTAATTCTTCTAGTTAATAAGCCAGTGAAATGACCGCTGGATGCAAAATTGTCTTGTTGGAAATTATGTTTTTGTTTTCCTATCATTTATTTATTTTTCGTTATTTTTCTGATTAGCTCCCTCTATTTTTGCAGGCGATGTTGTCCTCAAAGATTTGAATTTGAAGGCTGACGCACTAAATTCACTAAAACTTCCAGTCACTGTCAAAGCTGGTTTTGTTGGTACTATTACATTAAAGGTAGCTAATGTTGTCACCTACAGCCAGCTGGCTGAATTCTTAGGATTTTCATTTGCTCATGGTTTGTATAGTTTAGGATTGCATAACAACAATTTTTTTTTGTTTCTGGGGAGGACCTGTAGCTATCAAGCAGTCAAGAAATATGTAGAAAGTAAATCTGTGATCAATATTTTCATGTGAAGGCCCTTGTTGTTTGCGTGTTAAAAGGGTGGTCACATAGAACTAAGTTCAAATCCTGCCAATCAGAGCAAAGGAGTAAAGTGAAAAATGGCGCTTAAGATTTCTAGTTGGTTGTCATTGTGACTTGCTTCATGACCTGCTAAGCTGGCTGATGGCTTTGAACGGTTAAATTCGACTGTTGTGGAAAGGAAATCAATGTTTGGAACCAAGTAGGAATTTTATGAATGTTCGAATGATGAGGGAACTAGTTCGGGATTGAGGCGGAATGGCACAAAAGGATCATTATAGCCGAGCCAAACTAGTTTGTGATAGAACTTATTTGTTTAATGATGAGGGAAATACAACTTGTATTTGATTATGTTTCTACTTTTCTTATAGCTTCTCCATTCCAAATGATACTCATGTCCTAATTCTCTGGTTTTCATTCTTTACTCCCTTTTACTGTTCTTAACTTACAGGTTCCCTGGAAAAGTTTAGGAAAAGAACCTGTGGTTGTTCTTGTCGATCGCGTTTTCATTCTTGCTCATCCTGCCCCTGATAGCCGGACTCTCAAGGTAGAACGCTCTTTTGTCGACCTGAATAATTATTTTTATTGGATTATTTGACCATGATCTTTCTTTTCCACTTTGGTTCTTATCTTTTCTTGCTTGACTATTCATGTAGGAGGACGACCGGAGAAAACTTTTTGAAACCAAACTTCAACAAATTGAGGTGGAAGCTCATATATGTGGCATTCATACATATGTTCTCCTGTGCACTAATTGTGCCTCTTAATTTGGCCTACTTTCTGTTTCATGATGCATTTAAGCATTTAACTGCATTATGGGTGTATTGAATGCTACTCTCTCGACAACATGGTTTCTCATGCGAGATTTATTCATCCATCAGACTGGCAGCCCCTTTTGATCCATGATTCACCATAACTTTACCCCAAAGTTTTTCACACTGCCCTTCCATTACACCACTAGATAATTACCATGTTGTTTTTTTTTTTAATGATTTGTCTTCATAAAAGTGTTCCAGACACATTAATTACCTGTGTTTTTGCTCATCTCTGTGCATGAGATGCCTAAATTGCTTTTAAAATGTCAACTGTTTCTGTTTTAATGTTGTTCAAATGCACTTGATTTACATTGCATAAAGGGAGAAAACTTGGCTCTAACAAACTTGCTAATTAAAATTTTCTTCTCTCCCTGTGCAGGAAGCAGAATCTGCAACTCTTGAAGCAACTAGATCAAAGCTGGGAAGTGTATGGACTGCAGCTTTCTGCTCTCTGTTTTCATTGTGATTTAGTTGCTTGCTCCGTAAACCTTTCTATATACTGGATTAGGCTTGCTAAAGCTTTTAGCAATCTTTATTCAAATCATATGCTCATGGGTTGTGAAAAGCTTTATTTTTATTGATATTTGGAGGCAATTTGTCCCCTGCTAGTATTTTTAGACTGGCTGTTTGAACAGTTCAGGCTTTGAAGGGTAGAGAAAAAAAACTCTCTATTTCTGTTGGTATTTATTTGAAATGGACACGCATAAAGCATGTGCATGCTTTGTATTATCAAAAAAATGTGGTGACTTCAGAATGGCAAGGAAATTTGATTGACATCTGATTCTTTTGCAGCCTCCTCCAGGAAATTCATGGCTGGGCTCTCTGATTGCCACTATTATTGGAAATCTTAAAATTTCAATTAGCAATGTGCATATCAGATACGAGGATTCAGTCAGGTTGGCTGAGAATTTTATTATTGATTTCTTTTATCTGTATTTATATACTATTCCACACACTAATTTAGTTTCTCATGTCACAATTCCATGAATAAGTTCATGTTTTCTACTTTTCTGTTGTCCATTACGGGTGCCCCTTGTTTATTTAAGCTACTAACTAATGATTTTGCAGTCATCCTGGGCATCCATTTTCTTGTGGTGTTACCCTAGCGAAGCTGGCAGCTGTCACAACAGATGAGCAGGGTATTGAAACATTTGATATCAGTGGTGCTTTGGATCGATTACGGAAGGTTAGCATGTCTTTTTACTTATTGTGATCTTTTGCTGAAATGGATGTTTGAAAACAGTGCATAGCATTTGAACCTTTTATGCAGTGAGAATAATTAGATATAATATTACCTCTTTTGGAATGCTATGACTACATATGTATGTATTTACAGAATTTGCCTAATCCAAGTTTTGCACTCTCTTTTGTTGCTGATATGTCTTCTGTTAGGCAACAGATATAAAGAGAGGATTTACGTAAGCACCCAACCAGTTATCTCAGGTTTTTGTTGAACCTGTTTCGAGGTTAAAATTAGAGGTTCTAGTGCATGGTACTGGTATGTCTATTGTTAGGCAGCAGCGGATAGAAACAGATGATTTATGCAACCATCAAACCACTTCTCTGAATGTTTTGATTGAACATGTTTTAAGATTAACATTAGAGCTAGATTGTAATAAGAGCGGTTGTTAAGGGGGTAAAAACTCATGTTCGAGGATTATAGCAAATTAAAAGGTCTATATTGTTAGTGGCTGGAGAAAGACCCTTTTAAGAATTGGCAGTGGTAAGGGGGAGAGGGAAAAATATATATTTTTAAGTTGTGCCTTTAGACGTAAAAAAGTAGAAAGAAGTAACGAATTATAACAAAATTCTTAGTGGTGTACTTTAACCTTCATCCCTTACCCCTTAAGTGCTGGGAGTTGTTAATCCTGTGAATTCTCTTCCTTCCCTTAAAGGAACCATTCAAGGAAAGACAGGACGATCCAGCTCTTTCCTCTCAAATCAAGCGTACTATTACTTGAGTCTAGTTGTGCAGTATCCTTTGGTGATGTGATAGGAAAGAATTTATCATTCAAAATGATGGTGGTTCCTCTACATAATGGGACAACCTGACTATTATGATCACTATTGAAGTTGATTTAATAGGCCTTTTGATCTGTATTCCTATGTTCTTTGCTTTTCATTTATTATTTTTATCTTATAAAGCTTGCATCTCTTTGGACGGTGATCAAAATAATTCCTTTGCTTTTATTTATCAAGTTTGTCTTATGATGCTAGTGGTATTTACATGACCTTCAAATTATTTTGGCCAACACTTGTTTGCTTTAACAGTCATTACAACTTGAGAGGCTTGCTGTGTATCATGATTCTGATAACCTCCCTTGGAAGAAAGACAAAAAGTGGGAAGATTTAAGTCCTGAGGAATGGGTTGAGGTTGGTAGCTGTTTATGGAATTGTTAATCTCAATTATCAAGTAGTTACTTATCAAAATTTTGTTCTTCTCTTTGATGATTTTGGCTGATCCCTAAGATATTTGAAGATGGTGTAAATGAACCCTCTACTGGTCATGGTATGGTGTCTAAATGGGCTATGAATCGTAACTACTTGGTGTCACCAATCAATGGAGCCCTTAAATATCATCGTCTTGGAAAACAAGAAAGAAGTGATCCAGAGATTCCATTTGAGAAGGCTTCTCTTGTCCTAAGTGATGTCTCATTAACAATTACAGAGGTACTGCAAATTTTGTTTCCTATTGCTTATATTCTGCTTTATCTCATCAGCATACTCCACTGTGCTTTCTGTTGTGGAGAATTGGAGGATATTGCTATTCTCTTTCATTTTTCCTTGGTAGGTTGGAGGGGGGGGGTATGGGTGATAAAAGCGTTTTTATTTAATTTAGTTCATTCCAGCCCAATGCCCTAGGGTTCTCGCACTGCTTGCCACCAATAAAACACAATCTAGTGAATTTCTCAAGCATCTCTTTTGTTTTCTTGGCTTTGAGTTCTCAAGTCAGGTACAACTCGGTTTTTCTCACAGGTGCAATATCATGATTGGATAAAACTTTTGGAAGCTGTTTCAAGATACAAGACATATGTTGAAATTTCCCATTTAAGACCTAAGATACCTGTCTCTGACAATCCTTGTCTGTGGTGGCGATATGCTGCTCAAGCTGTTCTGCAGCAGCGAAAAATGTGGTACTGACATGTTATTATCCAGGCTTTTTCCAGGCTTTTCTGTTCATTTGGTATTTTAATAAGAGGATCGAATTGAAAATATGTTTAAATGTTAGATATTCTTATTCTATTTGCTGTATCATATGTAGACAAAAGCTGTGCATTTATCATTCTAGTTAACATGCTCTATTCCTGAAATTGAAACTTACTAGATGATTTTCCATACTTTAGCTACCGATTCTCATGGGACCGCATTCAGCATCTCTGTCAGCTTCGTCGCCATTATGTTCAATTGTATGCTGCCATGCTGCAACAATCATCAAATGCTAGCACCTCGGAACTTAGAGAAATGGAGAAAGATCTTGATTCTAAAGTTATTCTCTTGTGGAGGTATACAGAACTTGTTTATTGGTTATTAAAAAAAAAATTGTTTGCTAATGCTTCAAATATTTAGTATTGCACATTTTATATTAAGTTTTACAGGTTTGAGGCTCCTTTTACTGAATGCTGATAGTATTTGAAAATGCAATTCATATTTTTGGTTTACTTGGTTTGTGTATCCATCTATGTGCATTATTTAGGTTACTTGCACATGCCAAGGCTGAATCATTGAAAACAAAGGAAGCTGCTGAGCAGAGGAGGCTAAAAAAGAAAGGCTGGTTTTCATTTGGATGGTTGGTGGCAACTCTATTTTCACATCCTGTTCCTTGAAATAAATTACTTTGCTTTTGGTTGTTTTTTCTGTTTATCTACTGTTATTTTGTGTTCAACCATCTGTATTAATGAAACTTGCATTTGCTTATGGTTCCTGTTTCTGTGTGTTTGCCTTTATTTTGATCTACCCTTTGTCTCAGGCGTACGAATTCTGAAGATGCCTCTGATGGGGATGCTTCTGAAGCATCCCAGTTAAGAGAAGAAAAGCTGACTCAAGAGGAATGGCTTGCAATTAATAAATTGCTTAGTTACCAGTCAGACGAAGAGTTAATGCCACATTCAGGAAAGGACATGCAGAATATGATTCGGTATTTAGTGACTGTGTCTGTTAAGCAGGCTGCTGCCAGGATAATTGACATAAATCAGACTGAGATTGTCTGTGGTAGATTTGAGCAGCTTCAAGTCTCAACCAAATTGAAAAATCGCTCTACCCACTGTGACGTGTCCCTAAAATTATATGGTTTATCTGCACCAGAAGGTTCACTTGCACAGGTTTGTTCGCTATGGTGCAAGATTTGAGATAGTATGTGGTAAATTTTTGAGTTCATGATTAAGTGCTGATATGAAAGTAAATTGTAGAGCCTCATTTCAATATTGATCAATGTTTTTAGTTTTTGAAATCTTTTTGAATGAAATTTCTCATTTTAGTTGTCTGACTTGTGTTTATGGATTTTTATTCTGATTTTATTTGGAGTAAGGCTGTTGCTGCGACTAAAGTTGCTGTGACTAAAGGTTGATTTTTTCTCTCTAATTGCATTTTGCATTTTTTTTTCCAGAGCGTTTCCAGTGAACAGAAGGTGAATGCATTATCTGCCAGTTTTGTACATTCCCCAGTGGGGGAGAATGTTGACTGGAGGTTGTCAGCCACAATTTCGCCTTGCCATGTTACGGTAATTTTGTAGTGTTTTGAGAGAGATGGGGAAGGAGGGTCACTTTTGCTTGCAGCATTTGCGTGTAGTTGTTACTTATATCACTGGCTGTGCCTATAAAGAGTGGCTTCCAGTTTATGTTGGTTTTTCAATTTGTTTTTGATCAACTATAAACATGCATTTCTTCAAGGAATAGAGAGGTGGTAGAGGCCTCCAATCTTGTCAATTACATTTGGAGATGTTCAGAATGCTTCTTCATGATTATTCCCCCGTCTTATCCAACTTGTAACTTACATGTAAATTTTTTAGTTAATTATATGGATACACTTACCTGACAAGTTGCTCTTTCAAGGACTTCCAATGGATGTTCTTGGCAAAAGAACGTATTGAATTGATTTTTGATGTTTAAGAAAGTAGTAGATACTGTTTTCTTTAAAATTTATAAATTATATGGATACACTTACCTGGCAAGTTGCGCATTCAAGGACTTCCAATGGATGTTTTTGGCAACAGAATGGATTGAATTGATTTTTAAAGAAAGTAATGGATACTCTTTTCTTGGTTGAGTTGGATGTCTCAGTGTCCTTTGGCACGAGATTTGATATGCTTGTGGTGGCATTTTACTATTTGCTTACTTGCTCATATTTTTTCTCCTCCTTTTCCCCTTCCAATATTCACTGCGCATGCCATACAAAGCTTCATTTCTTATTTGGTTGCAGGTTTTAATGGAAAGTTTTGATCGCTTTTTTGAGTTTGTGAGGAGAAGTAATGCAGTTAGCCCTACTGTTGCATTAGAAACTGCAAATGCTTTGCAGGTATCTATGTCAATATCTTGAATACGAAACCACATGGTTAGTAAATTAACCCTCTATTCATTCAATGCCACATGCAGATGAAGATTGAGAAAGTGACTCGAAGAGCGCAAGAGCAATTTCAAATGGTATTAGAGGAACAAAGCAGGTCAATTAACGCTCATTTTGTTATTCATTTTTTGTTGCTCCATCTGTTTGTATAATTATTATTTTTGCACATGCTGTTGTTTGGGATTTCAATCCCCATGTATCGAATATTGTGCATATTGTCTATAAATTGGAAGGTTGGTAATGACTTTGAGATCAGTCATTATGGTGTAAAATGTTGAAGAGTCAGCAGATGCATGTAGAACGAGTCTAAGCAGTGGATGTGGATATGGTAGTTTATATACATGGCGACAATATGTTGGTTCTATTAATACTAAGAGGCTGGGCTGCTAAAATTCTCTCATGTGCCAAATAAGTCACTTAAATTTTTTTGTTCCATGATATTGAGTTGAGCTATATTAGGGTATTGTGATGGGGAAAAAGTGTCATGGGTTCGGGTTTAACAAAAAATTGACCTCATTTTATTGGTAAGTTTGTTTTGCTTTTTTTGGAGACAAATTCCTTGTACTTGTTGAAACTAAAAAGGTTTTTCCTATAATATCAGTTAAATAGATATAAAAATAACCTTTTCCGTTGGTTTTCTTAGATTGAAATAACTGAAAAATAGAGAAAGAAGAAGAAGAAAGGATGAAAGAAGAGGAAAGAAGTAGGAATGGGAGAGAAGTGTTGTGTGTCATACTCATGAGACCACACCACACACGTGTATATTTATATAGAGTATGTAAGAAATTACAAAAACACCCTGACAATATTTCCCTTCATTAAATAATTGCTTTCTGCTTGAATGTTACTTGATGCATGTAAGCTTATGGAATGAAGTTGCTTTTGACGGGTTTGTAGAAGCTTAGGCTTCATGTTGTTGCTTTTCATTTTGTCAACCCTATCTTTTATTCAATCTGAGGAGGGAAGCAAATGATAAGTGGTTGATTCATTTATCTTCTTGGTTTTCCAGATTTGCCCTTGACATTGATCTGGATGCTCCAAAAGTTACAGTTCCTATGAGGACAGTCAGTTCTTCCAACTGTGATATGCATTTTCTTTTGGATTTTGGTCACTTCACATTACACACTATGGTATGCTTCTTTTCATGACCTTTTTCAAGCAGTTCTTACCTTGGCTTTGCTTGACATAAATATTAATGTTGCAGGAAACACAGTCTGATGAAAAGAGGCAGAGTATATATTCTCGTTTCTACATATCTGGCAGAGATATAGCTGCTTTCTTTACGGACTGTGATTCTCACTGCTACAACTCCACAGTGGTTGTGCCAAATCATAATAGCCAGTCACTGACATCCCAGATACCAGAAAAAGTTGACAATTACTTTTCTCTTATTGATAGGTGTGGAATGGCTGTAATTGTTGACCAGGTATAACATTTACTTTTTTCATTACCTGTTATCACGTTTAATGTAAAAGGAGTTGCTCTGGATTTAACCTTAAATGGTCATAGGTGTCGACCATAATACATATTTGCATTTACGTCTATTGCCCAGATATTGCAGATTCATGAAATTGTCAACCTGCTGTTTTAACATACATTAGCTTTCATTTTTTTTGTATTTTGTCGTGGATTGTCCTTGATGTAAAAGCTCTTCTTTTGTTGTTTGTTTACAAACTGTTTATTGAAGATCAAAGCACACCACCCTAGTTATCCTTCAACGCGGATTTCTGTTCAAGTACCAAATCTTGGCATTCACTTTTCACCAGCAAGATACTCTAGACTTATGGAATTGGTGAACATACTGTACAATACAGTTGACAACTATGGTCAGTCTACCGTCGATAATTTTCAAACCCAGATTGCTCCTTGGAGTTCTGCTGATCTTGCTACCGATTCTAGAATCCTTGTTTGGAGGGTATGCCCTTGTGTCTTTCATCTTGCTGGACATAGGGTTCAAGCATTTTAATCATTCATATAACATTTATGTTGGCACAGGGGATTGGCAATTCTGTGGCTCATTGGCAACCCTGTTTTCTTGTGTTATCTGGACTATATCTTTATGTTATGGAATCCCAGAAGTCCCAAAGCTACCAGCGATACTTGAGGTTTGCCTTTTCAATCGTTTCTTTTCTGTTGTTATGGCTTTTTGATTTTTTCTTTGCTAGTAATCTTCTACTGTTAGCACTAATAGTCTTTCCTGAAGTCTTGTTATCATTGATATGTTGTTATCAAGTCTTTGTTTCATAATGTGATGACTTTCTGGTTTGTGATTGTTCTCCTCCTTGAGTTTGTTTAATTGCTGTGTGTTGGTGATACTTTTATTAAAATATATTGCTCTTGGAGCTTGAGGTTCTTCACTTCTATAAAAATTCAATTTCTGCAGCATGGCTGGTAGACAGATAAATGAGGTTCCTCCATCAAGTGTTGGTGGTTCCCAATTCTGTGTTGCTGTGAGTTTCAGGGGAATGGACATTCAGCAAGTAAGTCATGTTTTTCTAAATTAATGCTGTGTTCTGAGATAGCTTCATCCCAATCTTTGTCTAGGTAATTGTTCATTTTTATCCTGTGACAATCATAGTTGTAGATTGATTTTAGTATTGATTGGTTTTCTGAAACAAACATCAGAGCAAAATAATTTGACAGTTGCATGTGGCATGGGACAAGGTGCAAGTCCATGGTCAACCAGAAGAATAAATTTTATCACACACTCAGTATTACGATAGTGGCTCAAACACCCTTTTGATTTTAACCCTAAGAAAGCTAAACATTTCCTATCTCTCTCTCCCATGCACACACCAGCACTGACATGCATGTGCAGACACCCTCATACCCATGTTTAATTGAAAATTTGTGAATTCTGGTCAATAGAAGAGGAATAAACCTGATCTCTTAAATTTCAACTTGCATATGAAGATTATGATAGTGGCTCAAGCCCTGCCTTTGTTCTAGCCCCATTAAAGCCAAAGTCATTCCCTTTGTATCTCTCACACACGTGAATAGATTTGCTCTTGAAATGAAAAATTTTATGTGGAAAAATTTCACAGAGCTTTGAAGGCAAAGCTAATGAAAATGAAATTTGTATGACATGTGATTAATGCTTATGTTCTATTTGGTTTTCCGTTTCCTGCATTGAAATGGTGATTTGCCATCTTTTATGAGTTAATTCTTTATTTTTTCAGGCGTTGGAATCTTCTAGTACCTGGATTTTAGAGTTTCAGGATGATGAGGAGAAAACCTGTTGGTTAAAAGGACTTATACAGGCTACCTATCTAGCTTCTGTATGAAAACAATATTATTATGAATTACTAATTTTGCCTGTTTAAATTTTAGGAGTTCACTAATTCATAATCATTCTTGATGAAGGCTCCTCCATCAATGGATGTGCTTGGAGAAACAAGTGGCATTGCATCCAACTTTGGAGAACCTGAAACACCAATTCTGAGAACAGCAGACCTTGTCATCAATGGGGCACTGGTGGAGGCAAAGTTATTCATATATGGAAAGGTTAGGGAATCATTTTTTAGGAAATCTAATTTTAACTGGTTGAGGTCTTTTATGTAATTATTGCAGTTCCCTGTCTTTTCTTGTTGCATCCAAGTTTTATTAATTGAATATTTCAACATATATGCTATTATTGTGCAGAATGGGGATGAAGTTGATGGGGAACTTGGAGAGACTCTTATTATCGAGGTTCGTGCTGGCGGGGGAAAGGTTGGTGCTGCTTGTTTGTGCTCCACAACAATGATCTCTTGTTGGAAATGTGATTAAGATTGTTCATTATTTTTATCTGGCATGAATAATTCACATATTTCTTCAGTAGTTTGATAAACTCATTTTCCCCAATAATGGTTATAATTTGACTGGGTGTCTGATTCATTGTTAGGTTCTTTATATGCACTCACTATGCATGAGAGCATGCATGTGTTTGTGTGTGTGAGAAAATATTTGAAAGTGTGTACAGAAATGTCAGCGCATCTCACTGCTAGAACAGGATATTATTTTTGGCTTGGTAAAATGTCAAGTTGTCTGATTTACTTTCCTCTTTTGTGAGACTTGTCTTTTCGTGATCAGCTACTCATGTTGGATATAATATCCTTGTATAGTACTTGGTTCTACATTTTTAAAGTGCATTATTTTGCAGGTGCACATGATTCGTGCAGAGGGTGATCTTAGAGTAAAGATGAAGCTGCATTCCCTAAAAATTAAAGATGAGCTTAAGAGCCGCCAATCTGCAAATCCACGGTATTTAGCCTGCTCGGTGCTAAAGAATGACAAGTTTCTTGTATCCTCTCACAATGTTGAACCTCTAGGGATGGGGATGCCCGTAGTATCTCATGATGAAGAGGATACTTTTAAGGACGCTTTGCCAGATTTTTTGTCTCTAGCAGATGGTGGCATTTGGTCACCAAAAATGGACGTCTCTCATTTTGGAATTATGGGAGATGCCAATGACTCTTCAGAATTTGAGTCTCCTGAATCCTTTACTCTTGAGCAAGATCTGTTACAAGGAAAAACAATTCCTGATGAGATATTTTATGAGGCACACGGCAGTGATAGTTCTGATTTTGTGTCTGTTACTTTCTCGATGCAAAGTTCTTCTTCACCTGATTATGATGGTATAGATACACAGGTATCAAACTTGAATATTACAGATTTTTAGTTTTGCTTGTTAATTAATGCTTGAAATTGCTTTAATGATATATATCTTTGAAATTTTCAGATGAGCATTCGCATGTCCAAACTAGAATTCTTCTGCAATAGACCTACTCTTGTTGCTCTAATAGGTTTTGGCTTTGACCTCAGCTATGTGGATTCATCTGAAAGTGGTACTAACATGACTGAAATCTCAGATGATAAGTCTTCCTTGAAAGAAATGACTGAAGTCACAGGGCGTATAAAAGGGCTGCTGGGGTATGGTAAAAATCGTGTGGTTTTCTATTTAAACATGAATGTTGACAGTGTCACTGTGTTTCTCAACAAGGAGGATGATTCTCAACTCGCTATGCTTGTGCAAGAAAGTTTTGTTCTGGATCTCAGGGTGAGGAGATTATGATCATTAATAACCTTTCTTATCTTAAATTTTGCTGCAAAATTACTACAAGATTTAAAATGCTATCATGAATTTTAATTACCTGCTAGAAGATGCTAAGGACTGGCAAATTGTGTTTTCCAAGAGTTGTTCTATAGTTACTTTCGAGATCCTTACATCTGTGCTGTGATTCTGACTTCATTTGTTTGGTTATCAAGGTCCATCCTAGCTCTCTTTCTATTGAAGGCATGTTAGGAAATTTCAGGCTCTGTGATATGTCACCAGAAACTAATCAATGCTGGAGTTGGGTTTGTGACTTACGTAATCCGGGACTTGATTCCCTTATCAAGGTATTCACTTCCTTAACCTCAATGCGACCTTGAATATTATCATAGCTTCTAATAGTTTGTGGGTAAAATGGTTTTTTCTTCAGTTATGAATCTTTTGTATCTTTGAAAAAATAGGTAAATTGTTTTTTCTTTTCCAGTTCAATTTTAGCTCGTACAGTGCTGAAGATGATGATTATGAAGGATATGATTACAAGTTGAGTGGCCGACTTTCTGCTGCATGCATTATTTTCCTCTATAGGTTTGTCCAGGAGGTGAGTTGGAATACAGCTGGCAATTATTTTGGTTCATGGCATGTGTGCTGGTATCTTCTTTACATGTCTATCTGTGTTTATTAATTTTAACAGATAGTGCTTGTAGTGATTGAGCCTCTCATGGTCTGCCGTGATGTAGATGGGTTTTATTTGCTGGTTTCATTTTCTCTTCTTTTTCCTGAAAAGATCGGATGTTCTTACCTTACGGCTTCGGCTGTATGGATCACCTGTTTCTGCAGATAACTGCATACTTTATGGAACTTGCGACCCCAAACACTGAAGAAGCAATAAAACTTGTCGATAAAGTAGGGGGATTTGAGTGGCTAATCCAGAAGTATGAGATTGATGGAGCCACCGCATTAAAGTTGGACCTCTCACTTGACACTCCGATTATCATCGTTCCTAGGAATTCCATGAGCAAAGAGTACGTATACTTTTTGTTCATGACATATGAAGTTTGATTGAGCTATTTAGAAAATTTCTTGTTAATGGAAATTATATTCCTGAGAGATTGTGCTTGCAAAGAACTTCTTATTGGCGCAAGATATTGCATGTGAAACTTCTGCAGCAGCAGTCTAGTCATTGAAAAGTTCAATTTGTTGATACAGTTTGCACTTGGCTACTGTTCTGAATAATACATAAGCTTGGATTTAGTTGTTTGCTGCTAACATCAGTGGATTTAACGTGATAAAAACACTGCTTTACTACACAGTTACAGTCTATGCTTTGCCATCTGTGATCTGGAATTCCCAGTCCTCATTTGTGCATGGGAGCTCGGATAAGTTTTTTTTTCTAGGGTTTAAGGTTCATGTTTAATGGTATCCACTCCCCTCCCCTCCTTCCCACCCACCACCCACCCACCCCAAACAGACCAAACGAACCCCAAAATCTTTTATTACAATAGGCTCATTTTTTTTTTTGGAAGTTTGTTGCTTTCAATATTTTGCAGTTCTTCTGTTGTTATTCCATAACCCTTGTAATATGTTGTCGAAAATTGCAGGTTCATTCAACTTGATCTGGGCCAGCTACAGGTGACAAATGAATTAAGTTGGCATGGATCTGCAGAGAAAGATCCTTCAGCTGTCCACATTGATGTTCTTCATGCCGAGGTAGATTTCCTTATTTTTATTGTCATTATTTTAGAATTTCCATTTCTGAATTGTAGTTTAACCTGTCTTAAAATTTCAGATTCAGGGAATCAACATGTCTGTAGGAGTTGACGGTTGTTTAGGCAAGCCTATGATACAAGAAGGCCAAGGATTGGATATTTATGTGCGCCGTAGTTTGCGGGATGTCTTTAGAAAAGTCCCAACATTCTCTCTTGAAGTTAAGGTAACAATTGTTTCTGGAATGTTTGCATCCAGTATGACCTCTTTTTCTTCAAATATTGTCGTTGAAGTATTTTAGTTGCTCCTGTTTGGTAATTCTCGTGGAGTGGACAATGTTTTGAGCAGGTGGATTTCCTTCGTGGAGTCATATCTGATAAAGAATACAGCATAATTGTTGATTGCATGTGCTTGAATTTACTTGAAGAGCCAAGGATTCCACCAAGTTTTCGTGGCTGCAAATCTGATACGAAAGATGCAATTCGGCTGCTGGTAGATAAGGTCAACACAAATAGTCAAGTCCTCTCACAAACTGTCACTATAGTGGCAGTTGAGGTTAATTATGCACTGTTGGAGTTGTGTAATGGTGTTCATGAGTCACCTTTAGCACGTCTTGAGGTGAGTACCTTCGTTGATTAATACACATCTTGAAATTTGCACGTTTGTATTTGGGTGTGTGTTGTGTGTCATAGTTCATATTTTTACTTTGGAATGATTTAGATATTTGAACCCTTCACATGTTTGTGTTCACACATTGTTCTTATTTCCAATTGTGTGGTTTGTACTTACCTGGTGTGATTGTTTGCATTTGCAGCTAGAAGGTCTTTGGGTATCATACAGGATGACTTCGTTGCCTGAAACAGATCTTTATGTAACTATTTCAAAATTTTCTATCTTGGACATTCAGCCAGATACAAAACCTGAAATGCGTCTGATGCTTGGATCATCAACTGATGCTTCCAAACAAGTTTCTGGTGGAAACATCCCATACTCTCTAAATAGAAGTGGCTTTAGGAGAATGAACTCTGAATATGCCCTCGAGGCTGATGCACCAAATTCAACAATGTTTCTAATGGACTATAGATGGAGGCCTTCCTCCCAATCATTTGTAGTTCGCGTTCAGCAGCCACGTGTACTTGTTGTACCAGATTTCCTTCTAGCCGTGGGTGAGTATTTTGTGCCATCATTGGGAACTATAACTGGAAGGGAGGAATTGATTGATCCTAAGAAGGATCCCATTAGCAGAAGCAATAGCATAGTGCTTTCTGAATCTGTTTACAAACAGAGTGAGGATGTGGTTCACTTGTCTCCAAGTAGACAACTAGTAGCAGATGCCAAGACAGTTGATGAATATACATATGATGGTTGTGGAAAGATTATCTGTTTAAGTGAAGAAACAGACACAAAGGAATTCCATTCAGGGAGATCTCGACCAATTATAGTTATTGGACGTGGTAAGAGGTTGCGGTTTGTCAATGTTAAAATTGAGGTACTTCAGCTTACACTTTCCACCTCCTCTGAAAACTATCACACCTTTTATGACTGTTTTGTGTCTCTAGTTATTTACTGCAAAGCTTGCTCTCTGTTTTTTTAGGCATAATGTAGTGTTCTCAGAAAGAAGTTTCTCTTGACAACAGGTCCATGTATGATTTTGAAGAGAATTAAAAGTCAAACTTGAGAATAGGCTTGAGTCTCTCATTTTTTCATGCTTGAACATGTTACATGTACTCATTTGTGTTGAACTTGTGAAATAAAATCCATTTATTAAAGCAAAACTAGTTATCTTTTTTATTTTTATTTCCTTTATTTTTGCTTGTTGACATGTATCTAAGATGTTGCCTTTATTTGCAATAACATCCAGATGGACTACTGTCTTCATTATTATTTGACATGTTGTTTTTGCCCATCAGAATGGTTCCCTTTTGAGGAAATATGCATACTTGAGTAATGATAGCAGCTATTCGATCTCCATTGAAGATGGTGTTGACATTTCGTTGCTAGACAATTCTTCATCTGATGACGACAAGAAGATTTTGGATTACATGCATGAACAATCAGATGTCTTAAACTCTTCTGATTCTGAAAACGATTCAAATAGGCTGCAGAGTTTCACTTTTGAATCCCAGGTATTTTTATTTTATTTTATTGATGCTGTTTTATTAGCTTCTGTTCTCATAGTAATCTGCCATCTAGGCTTTAAATTCCCTTAACCTTTTCATGGTCCCTTTTTTTTTGGTTACTGGTTGTTTTACATGGAAAGAGAGGCATATGGTCTGTTGTTATATATTATGAATGCTGCCAGCAACTTCTTTTGTGTATTCTTCTGCACCATTACCCTCTGATTGACAAGTGAGGGTTTCTCCTTCAAAGAAAAATAGGACATCTAAGGGGTGGTTACACGATCTCCCTGAAATTTTTGCTAAACAAATTGTTTAGTGGAGTTTCTTGCTGTAATAGGATGATTATAAGGTGTAAGGTCTTCTGCATAGAATCATTTTGATGATGTTTCTTAGTAATAATGAATCAATTGTGGTTATCCAATTCTTTCTGTTGTGATCTGACCTATTTCATTTGCAATGTTTGTGCCCGTGTTTAGGTTGTTTTTCCAGAGTTCACTTTCTATGATGGTACAAAATCTTCACTGGATGATTCTTCATATGGTGAAAAGCTCCTAAGAGCAAAAATGGATTTGAGCTTCATGTAAGAATGACCTGTTTATTTCTTTGCAACCTTTTGTTGCACGTTTCAGTTTGTTTGGAAGCAAATTAATAAAACCAGTTTGCAAAAAAGCCTTGTTTCTTTTTTCTTTGATGCACTTCTTTTGTGTGTGTGTTTTGATGTCCGTGCCTCAGGATTTCTTTTTTATGTTCTCCATCCTTTAGTGTTGAACTGTTGACCAATTTTGCTCCATGCTCCATACTTGTAAGCTAAGAAATCAGTCCCTTTTTGTTCAATTTCTGTTTTTCTAAAGCACTGTGGGTTAAGTATCGATTTGAAATTTAAAATCTCAACTGTTACATTGATATTCAGATAACTGTTTATAGAAGTACTCTTACTGGTGATAGTTACAACTAGCAAATATATTTTAGTATGATAACAAATTCCTCCCTGCTTCTCCCCCCCTCCACCACTATGCCTTGTGATGGTAATCATATTGCGAAGCAATATGACTACTAACTGAGCTGTACTTTTTATGTATTGAATCTCTGTTTTTGTTAACAGGTATGCATCCAAAGAAAATGATATCTGGATTAGAGCCCTCGTGAAAGATCTGACTGTTGAGGCTGGTTCTGGTCTCATGATTCTTGATCCAGTGGATATTTCAGGAGGATATACCTCTGTTAAAGAGAAAACGAACATGTCTCTGATATCAACGGATATATGTGTGCATCTTTCATTGAGTGTCATTTCTCTTCTGCTTAACTTGCTGAATCAAGCTACTACAGCATTGCAATTTGGAAATGCGATTCCCCTGGCACCTTGCTCCAACTTTGACCGAGTTTGGGTCTCCCCTAGAGGTTGTCCTTGAACTATTGAAGTAGTTTGATTGTTTATATTCTGATATTACTGTTTTAGCTTTTTCCATAGATAGTTTGATTATTTATCTTCTGATATCACTATTTTAGCTTTTTCCATGGAATTATAGTACCTTTTTATTCAAGACTTTGACTCTTTGATGCTCTTATCTACATTTGGGGTATATTTGTGCAGAAAATGGCCCTTATAATCACCTTACTTTTTGGAGGCCTCACCCTCCATCAAATTATGTTATATTGGGAGATTGTGTGACATCAAGGTAACATTAAGTGGCTTTTAAAGTTTTATTTTGTTTGTGTAGTCCAGTATGGCTGAATGTTCGTAGGATTCTAAGTTTTTCTTTTATTCCTTTTCTTTACATTATAGTGATTGACTACTAAGAAGAACATGTAATCTCAGTGGACTTGCGACTTATATTTTCTCCATTACTGTTAGGATTTTCTTGGTAGGGTACATCCTATTTGCATGTATCATAGTTTTTTGTAGTTCTATTCCAAGTACTGCTGATTGAATTGTTAAGTTACTTGGAAGAATATTCCTCCCCCTGTTGATTGGCTTTAACTGTTCAACTGGGTATATTTGAAATATGTCAAAAGCAAACATGTCACATAACTCCTGACTGTCAAGGATAAGCACAGGTTCTATGTTATGTTCTGGGGAATATTCCTTTTACATTTCTAAACTTCAACCTGTTGTCCTAAAACTCTGTTGCTAGAAAAATATGAATTTTTATCATATGTTTTCAAATGTCTTTCACCTGTTAAGTTAAAGATATTATACAATATGTCCAAAACCTGTAAAAATGTTACACAAATCAACCCATCAGTTCAGAAAACACTGAAGCATATCAGGGATTGCATCAGCTTTCATAATTATTTCTCTAAACTCTACATTAGTTGGCTAATTCATTTTTTCTGTGATGTTCTCATTTCAATCATCTTTTCCCTCCTTTTCACTAAGTTACTTTTGATACTCCTGATTTTACTGTCAACAACATATTTTACTCCATGAAGATTCGCTATAGAATTTTACTATTGATGATGACCACTGCAAATTTTCTATTTTACCTTTGACTTGGTATGAACTTGTATTTACACCCATCCCTCTAGTTTTGCCAAGCATTTCATTCACCTATCTTCAATAAGTATTTTTTTTTTTCTAAAGAAGATTATAAAATGGTAACACTAATGCTTCATCATAATTTCTCCATTTTCTTCTAGTAATGTTTTTGATAGATGCCTGAACATAAACACTGTTCTTTTATATCATGTTTTCCTAATTTTGGTTATTTTCATGTATCAGGCCAATTCCTCCTTCACAGGCAGTCATGGCTGTGAGTAATGCATATGGCCGTGTGCAAAAACCTGTTGGGTTCAATTTCGTTTCCTTATTACCTGGTATTCAAGGGTTTGGAGGTGAAAGCCATTCTGGTTTTGATTGTGATTGTTCTCTATGGGTGCCTGTTGCACCTCCTGGTTACACAGCATTGGGATGTGTAGCACATGTAGGATGCGAACCGCCACCGACTCACATTGTTTATTGCCTACGAACCGACCTTGTAGCATCTTCAACATATTCAGAATGCATTTTTAGTTCTGCACCAAATCCTCAGTCTGCATCTGGTTTGAGCATATGGCGTCTAGACAATGTCATTGCATCTTTTTATGCCCATTCTTCTACTGAATACCCTCCTAGAGATAGTGGTGGTGACCTGAATCATCTTCTTCTATGGAACTCAATCCGAAATCAATCGTTATCTAGAGATGCGGTATCAGATTCGGCCGATGAACATGACCATGGAAGTCAAACAAGTAACAATAGTGCTAATTCATCTGGATGGGACATTATTAGATCAATTTCAAAAGCAACTAACTCGTATGTGTCAACTCCAAACTTTGAGAGAATATGGTGGGACAAAGGTAGTGAGATCCGTCGACCTGTCTCAATATGGCGACCTATTGCATGTCCAGGTTATGCCATACTAGGAGATTGCATAACTGAAGGGTCAGACATTTTTTTATGCATTTCATTTGTCAAATTTCCTTGTCGATTGATCTCCGTTTTCATGAGTTTCCACTAATGAAATGGAGGAACTACCTTTTCTTTCTTCCAGCTCAGAACCTCCTGCCCTGGGCATAATATTCAAGATTGGCGATCCTGAAATCTCCTCAAAGCCTGTCCAGTTCACTAAAGTGGCCAATATTGTTGGGAAAGGATTTGATGAAGTCTTCTTCTGGTATCCAATTGCTCCTCCTGGTTATGCTTCACTAGGATGTGTTGTCACCAGAACAGATGAAGCACCACTCTTGAATTCATTTTGTTGCCCGAGGTTGGATATTGTGAACCAAGCTAATATTATTGAGGTGCCTATTTCAAGATCTCCAAGCACAAAAGCATCTCAGTGCTGGAGCATTTGGAAAATCGAAAATCAGGTTAAGTTGAAAGCAAAAATGACCTACTTGTCTAAATTTCTCATTTTCATGTGTGGTATGTGGAGATCTTGGTGTTTTTCAACAAATTTTATGTCAAATTTTGTGCTTAAAATTTCAGAATCCGTAGTCGTTTTGATCCTTTTTAAACCTTTTCTAGTGCGAAGGAAATTATAATGTTTATCCTTTCCCGTGTTTCTGTAGGCATGCACTTTTCTTGCCCGTATGGATCTTAAAAAGCCATCGAGCCGGTTGGCATTCACAATCGCTGATTCTGTGAAGCCAAAATCACGGGAAAATGTAACTGCTGATATCAAGCTAGGATGCTTCTCCATTACCGTTTTAGACAGCCTATGTGGAATGGTACATGAATTCTTCAAAATAAATTATGCTAGACATTGCTCTAAAGAATTTGTTTTCTTTTTTTTTTCATTTTAGTCTATTCTTATGATAAGTTTGGAAGTTCCAGATGACACCTCTATTTGATGTTACCATAACCAATATCAAGCTTGCAACACATGGTCGTCTAGAGGCAATGAATGCTGTTCTAATTTCCTCTATTGCTGCTTCGACCTTCAATGCTCAGTTAGAAGCATGGGAGCCACTGGTGGAGCCATTTGATGGAATATTCAAGTAATCTTTTTATAACTATTATTATCATGTAGTTTTGATTCACACTTGCTTTAGCTGATCTTGCCCTTCCTTTGATATTATTCCATTTCTACTTTCAAGGTTGGAAACATATGATAACAATGTACATCCACCATCAAGAATTGCAAAGAAAGTACGGGTCGCTGCAACCAGTATCATGAACATAAATGTCAGTGCAGCAAATCTTGAAACTTTTATAGGGACCATGCTCTCTTGGAGAAAACAGTTAGAACTTGATCAGAAAGCAGTGAAGCTAATTGAGGTGCAAATGTTTATCTTCTTTGATGTTTTTGTAGTGTCACGAGTTGATCATATTTTGATGCACAAACATATGCTTTCTAGATGGTATTAACTTGCTTTTTTCAGGAAGCTGGTTGTCATCTTAAACATGAAGAGGACCCAACTTTTTCTGCCTTGGATGAAGATGATTTTCAGACTGTAATAATCGAAAATAAACTAGGGTGTGATCTGTATCTGAAACAAATTGAGGACAATACAGATACAGTCAGTCAACTACACAATGATGACTGTACTTTTGTGTGGATCCCACCTCCAACATTTTCAGACAATCTAAAGGTTGTGGATAGATCTAGGGAAGCACGCTGCTATGTTGCCATTCAAATACTTGAAGCCAAGGTTACAGTTGCTGAAATTTTTTTAGTTCATTGTACACTTTATGGTTGTATATTTTTATTACTGTTTTGGGGAAGTAAAGATGAGTCTTCCTACTTCTTGCAGGGTTTGCCCATTGTTGATGATGGTAACAGTCACAAATTCTTCTGTGCTGTGCGCCTTGTTGTTGATAGTCGGGCAACAGACCAGCAGAAGCTCTTTCCTCAGAGTGTGAGGACAAAATGTGTGAAGCCTTTGCTTCCAAGAGAACATGAAATCACTAGTGCCACTGCAAAGTGGAATGAACTTTTCATATTCGAAATTCCTCGAAAGGTATATCATGGTTTGATTTGTTCATTCCATGCTTTTCAAATCTGTTCTTAAAGTCTGAAACACATGTTGCTATTGATCTGCCATTGTAGATGACTAACAGCCACCAGTTTGGGAATGGTGCAGAAAATAGTCATTTTGTAAGGTTTAGATTTATACGTTCTGAGCATCCATGGATTGTTTCTTCTATTTACTTAATGCCACAATTAGCGACAATCTTGGGATGAATTTTGGGCCCTAATACCTCAGCCTTGTTTTGTTTGTTGGTAAAGCAGCCGATTCCCACCCAACCCCCCATCCCTACATGCAGTATCAGAGTTGAGTTATATCCTTTACTTTGGGACACCTTCTTTATAGGTAAATTAAATCAAGGGTTCTATCACAATTTAGGGTGTGTACGGTATGTGTGTAAGGGGTTAAATATTACAAGGGAAACTATTAATTTTGTTAGGTGCCAAATTTGTAAAAGGGAAATTCTTAAGGAGTTAAAAAACTATCCCCCAAATGGTGCAAAATGTAGAGTAAATTTATCCTTCATAAGGGAGGAGTGAAAGGTTCTTTTTCGGTTGGGTGGGGGAGGGGATTTGTCTTGCCTTTTTTCTCTTCCTTAAATTTATATCCCATCTTTTCTGTCTTTAACCTTGCAATTTCTCTCTTTCCTCAAATTCATAATTCACCCATTTTTAAAAGGGTACCAAACACAACCTTAGCTCTGCTTTTCTCACTCCTAATTATAAATGATTGCATTTTCCTTGAATCACTCTTTTTCACAGTGGCAGTTTTTTAGCATATTTATGATTATTGTTTGGAGCATTTGTGCTGATAGTTGAATTTTGTCAACCATTCTCACTTCATGATGTATTGTTGTTACTTAGAATAGAATGTCAAGGTGAAACAATTATAGATCTATCAACTTTCTTTTTTTCTTTTCTCATTTTTTGGCAATGTCTCAGTTTTAGCTCTTCATAGATTTGGGCTTGGTGAAATTCAAATAAATCTGTGATGAATAGCTTTTTTTTTTATTTGTGTCTGTTGAAAATTTACATGTGTGTGGGTCCAAGGCATTTGTATTTGTAAAGCTCATTTAGATTTGATACTGAAGGTGCATAAGCATTTGTATACTGACCAATACTCATCGAAGCACGGTCAAGTTTCTATAAGCTACACCCACCCTTCTTTTCCTTTGTGATAATATCAACCGGGGAGCGAGCTTTATTTATTCTTTGCTTGTTAATATTTCTTTTCTTTCTTTCTTTCTTTCTTTCTTTTTGGGTGGGGTTATCCAGCATTATTTTTATCATGGATGTCCAACATTTATTTCCATTGCATCTCAAAACTTTTTTTTTCTGTTACTACTATTCATGTACGTTATCGATGTTTCCCTTTTTCTTTGTATTTTTTCTGTTTTGAACTTTTCAACAGCTATGGAAGTTATTTTATGGAATTGTTTTGGTGAATGTAGCAGGGAGTGGCTAAGTTAGAAGTGGAGGTGACAAATCTTGCAGCAAAAGCTGGAAAGGGTATGTTTTGATGGCAGATTAACCTCTTAACTAGAGCTTTCTCCCCATAAGTTTATTATGCATGAAAGAATCTGATTCTTGTTTTGTGCTCATTGCTTGGGCTGCTGATTCGATTGCTCTGTTTATTTTGAAATAAAGGATAAGGCACTTTGAAAATTTTAACTTTCAGTTACTGGATGATCAATCCCATGGTTGTTTTCTCTGATTCATTTATCCTCTTAATCATTTGTCTCCTTAGACTCTTTCAGTGTACAGTGTTTTAATATGCCTTTGCTGTTTGTAGATTTGTTCTTTGTAATCCTGTATTTCTATACATGTTTAATAATTGTGATGTTGTACATACCAAGTGAATTATCTCTATTCTAGAATTCTTTGTGCAGTAAGCTACAGTGGTCAAGATTTCATTTCCTTCTGTCGTGTTTTATGCTTTTTGTCAAATGAAATTTTTGTGAGCAGAAATGATTATGAACACTTATGATGCAGGTGAAGTTGTAGGTGCCCTCTCCCTTCCTGTTGGACAAGGAGCAGTCATGTTGAAGAAGGTGGCTTCTGCAAGAATGCTAAATCAACCACATGATTTTCAGAATGTTATGTCATGCCCATTAAGAAGAAGGGTGAGCTATGCTTATTCATAATTCTGTGTTTGGTACAGTTACATGTATACCTTCTATGTTGGTGGTTATTCTGTTTTCTTTTTGTCATTCTTTCAGGCTCCACATGATGATGTTGAACAAATGCTTGAAAGTGGTCATCTGTTAGTTTCTACTACGTATTTTGAGAGGAATCTGGCAGCAAACTTTCAGAGAGATAAAGAAACTGAGCTATCTCGTAATAGAGATGTCGGTTTTTGGATCAGGCTTAGCCCGGAAGGTGCATGGGAGAGTGTTCGGTCGTTACTTCCACTGTCTGTGGTACCCAAATTACTACATGATGAATTTCTTGCCATGGAGGTTGTCATGAAAAATGGCAAGAAACATGTAATTTTTAGGGGTCTTGCAATCGTAGTAAATGATTCTGATGTTAAATTGGATATTTCTATTTGCCACGTGTCTTTGGTTCATGGCCGTGATCCATCTCTAGGAACAAGTAAATTGAACATTGTGATAGAAGAGATATTCGAGAATCAGAGTTATCACCCAATTTCTGGTTGGGGTAACAAGTTGCCTGGTTTTCGAAGTACTGGTCCAGGGCGATGGAGCACTAGGGACTTCTCGTGTTCATCAAAGGTGTGTATGTTTGTTGAGTAACCATTTAATTTTGCCTATACAGTGTGCATGCTCATCTTTTGTTCTTTATTTTGAAGGATTTTTTTGAACCTCACCTTCCAACTGGATGGCAATGGACATCTACATGGATTATTGATAAATCTGTACCTGTTGATGATGATGGTTGGACATATGGTCCTGACTTCCATACATTGAAGTGGCCTCCAGCTTCAAAGTCATATAAATCTGCTCATAATGTTGTGCGCCGGAGGCGATGGATTCGCAGGAGGCAACAATTAACTGGGGAAGGATCAAATAGCGTGAACAGTGATTTTATTTCCATAAATCCTGGATCATCATCTGTTTTACCATGGAGGAGCATATCCAAAAATTCTGATCTGTGTTTACTAGTACGTCCTTGTGCTGATCATTCTCAGCCTGAATATGTATGGGGCCAAGCAGTTGCTTTCGTTTCTGACTACATGTTTGAGAAGGATCAACCTTTCAGTGATCAAGGCTTGCTTGCAAGACAAAATACTTTAAAGCAGCAAAGAAAAATGCCAAATGCTTTTATGCTGAATCAGCTGGAGAAGAAGGATGTTCTTTTCCATTGTCGCCCAAGTAGTGGAAGTGCAGCATTTTGGCTCAGTGTGGGTGCTGATGCTTCAATCCTCCACACTGAATTAAATTCTCCTGTTTATGATTGGAGAATATCTATTAACTCCCCATTGAAGCTGGAAAACCAACTTCCTTGTGCAGCAGAATTTACAGTTTGGGAAAAGGGAGAAGAAGGGAGTTGCATTGAGCGGCAACATGGTATAATCTCTTCACGCCAGAGCATACATGTATATTCAGCTGATATCCGTAAATCTGTCTATCTTACATTGCTTCTTCAGGGTGGTTGGGTTCTTGAAAAGGTATGTCTCTGTCCACATAAGTGCACTCTTTGCATCTGAAACTCGGTTAAAAAAATATGTTGTTTAACCTTGTATTCTTTAGATTAAAAATTCTGTCATGTGAGATGTTTACAGTTCATATTCTTATTGGCAGGATCCTGCCCTCGTGCTGGATCTTGGTTCTAGTGGCCAAATCTCATCATTCTGGATGGTCCACCAACAAAGTAAAAGGTTTGTGATGTATTGCATTTGACTTAGTTTTTGTTTATAGTCATGCAGATTGGGTGGATGCAGTGTTGAAACGTTGTGCTGCATTTTATTTATAACCTTTTGATCCATACATATTCAAGTTCCTATCATGCAATCCATACATTGTCAAGTTCTTATCATATAACAATTTTTTCTTTCACCGTTGGAAAAAGAATGCATGATTGAAAGTGTTGATATGTTGTGCTTGATTTTATTTATAACCACTTGATTCGTCCATTGTTGAGCTCCTATCATGTAACAAATTTTGCTTTCAGTGTGGGAAAAAGAATGCATGATTGAAATTAGTCTACTCTGATTAGTTTGAGTCAATGGTTCTACCTTTTGTTCTTTATTTGTTCTCTTCCAATCATTTCTAATTTTTAGACTGATATATTAGTATATACTGGACTGTAATTTTGTAAAGTTATTTTGTTACCTTTTTTTTCAATCAAGGTTCCATCCAAAAAAGGAGAACAGAAGAAAAAGATTCCATGCACGTTTCTTTAGATTAAGTGACTATTTAAGGTCAACATGCGTTTCATTTCTTAAAATATAAGATTCTATTAGAACAGTGTGTTAGATATGAAGCCTACAAAACCAATTATTTCAAAGCTGCAATTGAACAAGTGTTCATGAATCTGTCCTTGTTTATGTAACCACTTGACATGTTGTTTGGAAACAAGGCAGGGTTGAACTGATCAATTTGTTGATGGGTTTGGGAATATCTTACATTCTGATGCTTTAACATTACTTTTAACACTTGTTATTGGTACATCCTTCTGGTGCAATCAGAACCTGTTATCCTGCCTTCCTCTCTTTATTTTGAAGAGCACATAAAATAATACTCTTATGAATTAGTAGAGAAACAAAAACTACCTTTCCTTGTTGTCAGTTTTGTTTTTTTTGATGAATTGATGATATTTCCATGTTGTGCCTTGGCATGTTGTACTATAGCTTACAGAATGTGGCTCTTCAATTATCATGATATTTTTGGCTTTTTCGATATTTCACATTTTCTATAATTGTTGTCGGTGCAGGAGACTGCGTGTGAGCATTGAACGAGACATGGGAGGAACCACTTCGGCTCCTAAAACAATTAGGTTATTTGTACCATATTGGATCGTAAATGATTCATCTCTACCATTATCATATCGAGTGGTAGAGATTGAGCCATTAGAGACAGTTAAGTCTGTGAAAGCTTCCTTTAAAAATCCCACAAACTCCATGGAAAGGAGATTTGGCACAAAGAGAAATGTTCAAGTACTTGAAGTGATTGAGGATACCAGCCCGATACCGAGCATGCTTTCTCCTCAAGACACTGCTGGTCGGAGTGGGATTATGTTGTTTCCATCTCAAAAAGATGCATACCTGTCTCCACGTTTGGGCCTTGCAGTAGCTATTCATCATTCTGAGATCTATAGTCCTGGGATTTCTTTTCTCGAGCTGGAAAAGAAGGTGATTTAGGTCGACAGTTAAATTAACTTTATGATCAAGGATTCCTATTCATCTTCTGCTGCTTCAAATTTTTCTTAGTTTGTGATGCTATGTAGTCTCTTTCAGGAAAGGGTTGGCATAAAGGCATTTGGTTCTGATGGATCTTACTACAAGCTTTCAGCATTACTGAAGACCTCAGACAGAACAAAGGTTGTCCTAGATTATGGCATTTGTTTTTTTAGCACTCAAAGATACATGTCATGCTTTTCGGTGTTAGTTGGCTTCTTTGAAAACAAGTCCATAAATTGGGAAAGTATTTTTCTTAATAGTTTAGTATTAAGTAAAACCATGCCATCATTTATTTCTATTAAGATAGCCATGTTACAGTACATCCAGATCGCATTTCAGATTTAGATCATGAAATCTTTTGATAAGTTGATTGGTAACGTAATCTTTTGATGAGTTGAATAATGGATTTTGATGCTACCCTCATCTAGGCTTCGACAACATTATCGAGGGAACCTAGGTTCTACCTGTTGTTGTTCCCCAACATGCTAGGCCCCTTCATTTTTTTTGTTGTTTCCACATTGGATTGTTGTGCTTATACCCAGCACAGTTGCCAATGACATCCGGTGCTGGATTCGGATGTGTATTGGTATTGCCCGGGGGAGGATGCGTGACAGCAACTTTCCATCTATCTCTTAGAAGCAATCTTTTCCTGTACTCGAATTAGCAAATTTTTACTTGCAATCTGGGACCAAATATGAGCACCTGCTTGGTTTGATAAATGACCTTCCAATCTAGTCCTGCTTGGTTTGATAAATTACCTTCCAACATGGTCTGTAGCCTCCAGCTTTAGATGATCTGATAATCCTCAGAGGTAAATAAATAACTCACGCAAGTAAAGTTCTGATTGCATCTTCAAGGTTAAAAACCTGAGAACTATATAATGACAGCAAAAAATGTGAAAATTTGCATTATCTTCAGGAACAAGAAGTTATGATAAACTGTTAATGTTTTCAGAAACGATGATTCAATTTTTAGTTAACAGCTCGTAATTGGGATGATACTCAGGTTCTTCATATTCAGCCACACACCTTGTTCATCAATAGGCTGGGTTTCAGTCTCTGCCTGCAGCAATGCGGTTCCCAGCTGGTGGAATGGATTCACCCCGCTGATGCTCCAAAACCCTTTGGATGGCACTCTTCTGCCGATGTCGAGCTGTTGAAGGTTTGTACAAAATAAAATATTGCTCTTCACTGGTAATGCAGATGTATAAAGTAATAATTCCTTGGATTTTTGTTTTTCAGTTGCGAGTGGATGGATACAAATGGAGCACTCCATTTAGTATTTGTAATGAAGGAATGATGCGAATATCCTTGGAGAAAGATTCGGGAGATGATCAAATGCAGCTGAGGGTACAAGTAAGAAGTGGCACAAAGAGAACACAATATGAAGTTATTTTCCGCCCAAATTCTTTGTCCAGTCCTTACAGGTTATTATACATACTCACATATTTCTCTTATCCAGCTTTTCCTGTCTGTTCTTGTTATTTTGAGGTTCTATAGCCTTGTAGAGTCCATGCAGTTACTTGGATAATATAATTATTTGGAATGCCTTGGATTAGTTTGTTCTGGCAGAACTTTCCGAACAACTTCTTTGCCTACTGATATGAAAATATGGAAAAGTAGTGTTTTTGGTTAGATTAAAAGTGGTTTTTCTTTTAATATGGTTTGCCAAGAGTTATAATTTGTCAAGTTATAAAGATTTTTAATCATGTTAACAATCAAGTTCTTGTAACAGGATTGAAAATCATTCGTTCTTTTTACCCATTCGCTTTCGGCAAGTGGATGGTCCCAGTGAATCATGGAAGCTTCTTCTTCCAAATGCAGCTGCTTCTTTCTTATGGGAAGACTTTGGTAGACCAAGATTATTGGAACTTTTAGTTGATGGAACAGATTCATCAAAATCATTGAAATACAATATCGATGAGATTCTTGATCACCAGCCCAATCATGCAGAGGGTCAGCCTGTTAGACCATTACGGGTTACTGTTCTAAAAGAAGACAAAATGAATATTGTTAGGATCAGTGACTGGATGCCAGAAAATGAACTTCCAATTACTGGTAAAAGAGTCCAACCGCCATTATCACAACTTTGTGGAAATGACTCTCTACAACAGCAGTTGCCATTGTCCACAGGTTGTGAATTTCATGTTGTTCTTGAGCTTGCTGAGCTTGGAATATCTGTTATTGACCACACACCTGAGGAGATTTTATATCTTTCTGTCCAGAATCTTCTTTTAGCATATTCTACTGGTTTGGGGTCTGGGTTTAGTAGGTAAGACAGTCTTTGAATTGATTTTTTATTCTGTAGTCAGGTTGCCATTTTCAATGTAGTCTTACAAAGTAAAGCATCAGGGGTTAACAAGAGCTTATATTCTTGTTTCAAGAAATTCTGAATGCATGCTTGGTTGTTTAGTTAGCACTTCTCTCCCAAAGAATTTTCATTAGCATACATACCTAGTAGCAAAGTTATGAAATAGTGGTTGAGACATCAAAATGACCAAACTGTTAGTCTGATTGTTATCGGTAACTCTTAGTTGTGCTCCCCTAAAGTACTGGTGGCATTTAATTGTTGATTCTTATTGTTGAATACACAATGGTTTTAGAGGTTCCTTTGTGATGTTCATGGACGTCCAAATGACTCCAGGTTTAGAGTGCCCTGAAGTGCATCTGTACTTGTATGCAATTTTGTCGCATAATCTTTGACTAAAGGTTTTATTGCTTCTAGGATTGTGTAGATTATAAAGCTTGAACAGGGTATAACTATTTATATCCAAAAGCTCCAAGTGGATGCCTAGCTTAGTGATTTTTTGATAACATCATTGAAGTTTCTGAGAAATTTTTCCCTGTATACTTTCTTTATCATTAGTATTAGGAGTGTGTAGATTATGTACTTATTTTTCAACAATTGGAATTGAAAAGTTGTGCTTTGGCATTATTAACATTTCTAAGAAATTTTTCCTGTGTATAGTTTCTGGTCACTAGCATTAGGAGTTTGTAGATTGTGTACTTATTTGTCAACAATTGGAATTGGAAAGTTGAAAGCATAGTTTATTCTTCTGGTGGTTTTAACATTTGTAAATATTTCTTGGCCAAATTAATTTCCAACTGATGGAGGGTAATGATTAAAATACCAACTGCTGTATTGTTTTCTCTTATAGGTTGAATCTAAGAGTGCATGGAATACAAGTGGATAACCAGTTACCATTAACTCCAATGCCAGTTCTCTTCAGACCACAGAAAGTTGGGGAGGATAGAGACTATGTATTGAAGTTTTCCATGACAATGCAATCAAATGGATCTTTAGATTTATGTCTCTATCCCTATATTGGTTTCACTGTGAGTCTGCTTGACCTTAATTGTGTTAACTTTCACATTATTCTTTGTACATATAGATAATGATTCACTCGCTGCTTTTAACAGGGACCTGAAAGTTCTGCTTTCATAATAAACATCCATGAACCTATCATTTGGCGCCTTCATGAGATGATCCAGCAGGTCAACCTCAGTAGGTTATATGATACAAAAACAACTGCTGTGTCGGTTGATCCAATTATTCATATTGGGTATGCGAAAACCTGTCTTGAAACTTAGCTTTTGCACAGACCAAACTTAATTTATCTAATATTCTTGCAAATACAGTGTTCTCAACATCTCAGAAGTTCGATTCAAAGTTTCAATGGCCATGTCACCTAGTCAAAGGCCAAGAGGAGTACTCGGGTTCTGGTCATCCTTGATGACTGCTTTGGGCAACACTGAAAATATGCCTGTAAGTGATTCAATTGTTCTTCTATTTCTAAGTTCTGAGATCTTCTTTTAATGTTGACTGTTGAATTCCTGAATTTTGAATGCTGAATTAGTTTCATACTCGAGGTACTAGCATGTATGACTAGTACCTCGAGTACTGATCCAAGATTAGAATGCTGAATTAGTTTCAATGATCCAAATCTTGTTTCAAAATTCATAGCACAATTATTGATAGTTCAATCCATTTGTGCTTTACTGCTCTTGCTAAAATGGGCTCAGTTTTTTTGTGGTGGATTATTGTTGTGCCACTGCCTCAAATATATGGCACTGTGCCTGTCCATTAAGCTTAGCACTTGTGTTTGGAATATCCATCAAGGTGCTACTTTGTTCTGCTATCCATTCATGTTAATTTTTTGTTCTCAACATGAAAAATTAATTCTGTTTTGCATGCCTTTTTGCAGATTATTATGACTGAAATGCTGAATATGACTTGCTTTTTTGTGTTGATCAGGTGAGATTAAATCAAAGATTTAATGAGAATATGTGCATGAGACAGAGTACTATGATAGGTATTGCTGTCTCAAACATAAAAAAGGATCTACTTCGCCAACCTCTTCAACTGCTCTCTGGTGTTGATATATTGGGCAATGCAAGCAGTGCACTTGGACATATGAGTAAAGGTGTAGCTGCCTTATCGATGGATAAAAAATTCATCCAAAGTCGACAGAGACAGGTCTGCTATAAAATTTTGATTTCTCTTCTCTTGATTGTTCCGTATGAGTGAATAGGCATTTCCCTAGATCAAGAACATAATAAGGTTAATTATTAACACCATATTCTGAATTATTGGCACCATCTATGTTGTTTTTTCATGGATGAAGCGTCCATTTACTGGCCCATCTGGTATGAATTTGAGTAGGAATCTCAAGCAATGTACAATATACATGGAAGAAACGGGCCATGTGAATCATGGTGTATATGGAGTTATTCTTCTCATTCCTTCATATTGCTTTTAGCATAACATAAAGTAATCAGGCTTCTCCAGCAAGTCTGCCATGGCACCTGCAAAGGAAGCTTCTGGGGTTTTTTTTATATCACTGATCTTCATTTATTTATTTTCTCATTAGATGGAGTGTGGTAAAGCATAGGGGTGGAGTGGATAAAGCATAGGGGTGATTTTTAAGAAAAAATTTATGCCCCCCTATCCTTGAGGCAGGGTGGGTGCCAGTGTATCAAAATTTGGCTGACATTGAAGGCTTTCTCATATCCACCCTGATACTGTTCCTGTCTGCATGTTTTTGCTTTGTCCCGGCTGATATATCCTTGTACTATCTTTTAATTAAATTCTGGAATTTTGAAATTTACATTTGTCTTCCAGGAGAACAAAGGTGTAGAGGCTCTTGGTGATGTCATTAGGGAGGGAGGCGGAGCACTAGCAAAAGGCCTCTTTAGAGGAGTTACCGGTATTCTAACAAAGCCTCTTGAAGGTGCAAAAAATTCAGGTGTTGAGGGTTTTGTTCAGGGAGTTGGAAAAGGAATAATAGGTGCAGCTGCTCAGCCAGTCAGTGGGGTTTTGGATCTTTTGTCCAAAACCACGGAAGGGGCCAATGCTATGAGAATGAAGATAACATCAGCTATAACCTCAGAGGAACAACTGCTCCGCCAGAGGTTGCCTCGTGTTATTAGTGCTGATAATTTGCTTCGACCTTATAATGAGTACAAATCCCAAGGGCAGGTAGCCTTGCTTGTGTAATTTACAGATCATAGTTTGTCTTTTCTGGTCTTTTAATGGGTTGTCGTGATTCTGTTGGCCAAAGAATTTGACAAATTCTTTCATGGAGAATTGTAATTGTTTCCTTCATGTGCCCCTCTCTGCCCACAAATGCTACTCCTATCTTAAAGAGATTCTCATCAGCTAGATATACAAACATTGGCCAGACACCATATTGAGATCATATTTTGACTCTTGTCCTGATATCTTCTTAAAACGCTTGACTTTGATTTTTTTTAAAAAAACTTTGGGTGCTTTTTTAACTGTTATTGTTCAGAGATTTTTATGACGTTCATTTCTTTTATTACATGTCATGTAAATATTACCACTACTCTGAATCCTTTCGCACATTTTTTCTTCCTGAAGGTTATATTGCAGCTGGCAGAGTCGGGTTCATTTTTTGGCCAGGTTGATCTATTTAAAGTGCGTGGGAAGTTTGCCTTATCAGATGCTTATGAAGATCACTTTATGCTCCCTAAAGGAAAGATCATTGTGGTAACACATCGAAGAGTCATGTTGCTGCAAGTAAGCTTCCTTGACAAGGAACATAAGTGTTGTATTTCCTTTCTTGTCCATTAATCACCATGGGCTTGCCTTGAGTGTGAAGCTTTATAATGTTATTTTCAGCAACCATCCAACATTTTAGCTCAGAGGAAGTTCAGCCCGGCAAGGGATCCATGTTCAGTATCGTGGGGTGTTTTATGGGTTGACTTGGTGACCATGGAATTGACTCATGGGAAGAAGGACCAACCAAAAGCTCCACCTTCACGACTCACTCTTTATTTACGGAGTAGATCAACAGAGTCAAAAGAACAATTTCGTGTGATAAAATGCAGCCGTGAGACAGATCAGGCCCTGAAGGTCTACTCTTCAATAGAGAGAGCAGTTAACACTTATGGACGCAACCTATCAAATGTTAGTTTCCAGTCCTACATCTTATTCCATTCTTGTGTGCTCAAGCTAGCCAAACTATGAGTCTGATTTACAAGTAGAGATGCAACATCTGGCTAGTGCTTACAAGTTATAGTGAACTAGTAGCCCAGCATAACGCATCTCTAAGCATGAGATGTCAGCATTTTGGCTCAACGGTTGCAGGATTTTCTCTATTTTTAATTACTCCTCCCTTTGTTGTTCAGGAAATGCTCAAAAATCAAGTGACAAAACCATATGCACCGAGTGCAGATGTCTCCAGACTTGAAGGAATTTCAAAGGAAGGGGATTGTATCTGGTCTCCCCAACAGATGCCTGAGTCAGTTACTCAGAGTTCAACATTTGGCAACAGCTCCAATTGATTTTGGGAAAACTGCTCAATGGAGAATGTGGTTAATATTTTGCTGAAGTCGGGTCATACAACTTCTATGCTTTTGAATGTTAAAGATTTTAGGCCACATGCCTGTGCTGTTCAGAAGGTATAACGTTGGAATTGCATTATCCTTTTTAAGCTTCCAAGCATTTTATAAATCAAGTAAAAAAACTACCTGACTAATTGCTTATGCATATTATTGGGAGGCAAAACCTGAATTTCTGCAATTGTGAATGCTGCTCATGTGATTAGATGCATATTCAGGTATGGACTAGGGAAGATGTTCTTAATGGAGGTTTTAGCATCCGCTATTTAAAGAAGCACCTGCAGAGACTATTGGAACAGGGTTGCTTGTCAGAAGTGCAATTTTACTTTGATACAAGGGGAATCACTATGGAGAGCACATCTTCATGTTTGGTGATTGAAGCTGTACAGAATACCTTCCACAACTTGATGTGGTTGCTCCTAGAATGTACATGTTTTTTTTTTCCTCTCATACATATTTCTTCTGTGTTCTTTGTACATAGAATTTTTTGCAGAAGGGACAGTCATCTGGGCTGGCCACCGGAAAATTGGTCTCGCTTGGAGACCCAAAGTTTCTGTGTAAATAGAAAGCGATACACCTCCTGTCATCTCCGGTGCTTTCTTCTTTTTTTTTTTGGACTGGGGAAGTTGCATTCGTGTTAAATCGAATACCTCTGATGAATATTCGAGTGCAAAATAAGAATACAAAGGTCATTCACCAAACCACACCATGCTCTCCGCATAAAGAACCAGGCAATGCAATTTGCTCTTTGATCTGCTTGTCCCGAATTTCCTGGAAACAAATTTGTAATTGTCAAAGACACGGGAGAAAAGAAAAGGATTAGACTTTCAATTAGCGAACAATTTTCTTTAGTTTGGTTTTGTATGATAATTTATCAAAAGAAATTCAGTTTATGGTTTGCAAACAAAATGCGAGAACACGAATATTTATTAAGATAAATTATAATTAATATTTTATTATATTTAAAAAAAAATGGGTTGAGCGTATGTTTTCATCATGGTGTTCTTGCTCGATAGTTATTAAATTTGATCTGGGAGTTGATTCTGTTAAAGAATCGAGTTTTGAGTTATACTGGTTGATCCGAGTCAACCTAGAAAAATTAAAAAAAATATATTTGAAATTTAAAAGATTATTTCAAAAGGTTTTTTTATCTTATATTAAAAAAAACATGATTTTTTTATTGTGAATATAGCATATATATACTAAAAGGTTTTAAATTCTACGTTGAAAAAATAAAATATGTTTCTAGTATTTATATAATGAATTTTTAAAAAAATTAATAATAAGCAACTAAAAATTATATATATAAAAAATATCTAACTAAGAAAATAAATACATTTAAAAAAAAAAACCTGCAAGTCCAGAAGTACCATCTACTCATCACAATTTGCTCCACCACACCAACTGCTAAGCTCCAAGATCCCACAACTTTGTCATTTACAATAATAGAAGAGATAATTGCTAATATTTGTAAGGAATAATTCAATATTTTGATTAATCTCAGTATTGAAGAAAGTTCACAAGCAATTTCATCGCTGCTTAATTTTCATGATGAAAGTGATCCGACTTTATTTGTTTTTTGTTTTAAAAGTATTTTAAAAAAAATTAATTTTTTTTATTTTTATATTTCAAATTAATTATTTTGATGTTTTTAGATCGTTTTGATGAAATAATGTAAAAATTAATTTTTTAAAATAAAAAATTATTATTTTGATATATTTATAAATAAAATATACTTAAAAAAATAATTGCAAGAACACTACCTGACGCCTCCTAGCATTTAGTTTTTATACATTAAAATCCACTACTCTCTCCTTTATGATATGGATGTAGTCCACATTTCAATTTATGCATTTACGAGTGTTATGTTCTTAACATCCTTCACACGTAAGAAAGCTCCAGAGTCTGTGGGTAATCACATGCTTGGAGAGGAAGAAACAGTTTGCAAAAATGCGGGAAATGAAATTTCACCGTGAAAGCGAAGGAATCCATCCAATTATTCTGTTTAAGCCACCGCGTCCACATACAAAACAAAAAATTAAAAATTAAAAAAAAAAAGGAAGAGAAAGCCGCAAAGTAAAAAAAAACTAAAAAACTTCATAAAAGGACAGGGGAATCGTCCGTCGAGTTCTCACATTTCGGTGTGTATCTCGAGTTTCGTGCCCGTCTCAGTCTCTTCAAAGTCATGACCACCACGTGTCGGTTACCCAACCCCCGAGCCCCAGATAAATTCAACAAAACCCATTTCCGAAAGCAAACAAGCAAGACAGACACCATTAGAAAAATTCTTTGATCCTGAAATTCAATTCAATTCAATTACATTAAAAATCAAAACCCTATATCTCGTACCTTTTGAAAAGCTGAGAAAGAAGGTGAGTTTATGTTAGAAAAGCGACTGAGAAAATCTTTGTAAGTAGTAAAAAAATGAAGGAAACAACCGAGATAATGTGCAATGTTATTGATGTGCAGTATCAACTTTGCCTGGCTAAAGATCAGCAGAACATGGCTCCTTCAACTCCGGTTTTTGATTCGATTTCCACAGAAGTCTCGCGTTTTGAGACGGTACGTTCTTTAATTCTCAAGATTTATTATCGGTTTCTTTATTTTTTGCTTGAAGTTACTTTCTTTTTGTGGGTTTCAAGATTTTCTTTTATTAGCTAATAGCAGCTTGTGATTCCCTTTTAAGGAAGAATCTAAATTGGGCGTTTGTTTTTTAACTTTTTTTTTTTTGGGTTTCTCGAGATAATTGGACTGCCAATTTTTATTGATTCCGCGTGTGTTCTGGTGGAATTTCGGTCCCCAACTGAAAATTTACTGTTGTTTGTGTTTAGGGGGCAATTTGTTCGGTCCTGAATGGTGTCATAAGGCGATTGATTAGTCAAGGATTACAAGTTAGATACTCGCCTTTTACTTTATGGTTAAGGATAATAGGATTAGCTTTATTTCTTTTTGGTATAATTTGTGGGTTTTCAGCTATAAATTATGGGTTTTCCCTTGATTTATCAGATGTTGAATCCTAGCTCATGAAGTCAAAAGGGTTGTACAATTTAATATGCGGGGCTTAATGAAAACAGTGTTAGGGAGTTGGAATTTGCCTTGAAATCTCTACAACCTATTGTGCTTTATGTGTTAGTGAGTCATTTTGGGTTTGTCATCATCTTTTTTTCACATGCTTTCTTGTCCAAAGTGCAGTTTATTTATTTTAAACGCTGTATCATTGTATTTTCTGCTTTACAATTGATTTCTCCGAACATGTACTTACCTCTTTATCTCTTGCATTGTAGGTCGTGGAGTCTTCTGCTGCCAAGCTTTTTCCTCGCATCCGTTCTGGTAGCTATGCAGATATTGGATCAAGGCCGTCTATGGATGATGAACACGTTAGGATTGATGATCTATCTGCCCATCTGGGTTCTTATTTCAAGTGTCCGAGCTCTTTTTATGCAGTTTTTGATGGTCATGGAGGGCCTGATGCAGCTGCTTATGTCAAGAGGAATGCTGTGAGGTTGTTTTTTGAAGATGTTCACTTGCCACAAACATCTGATGTTGATGATGTCTTCCTAAGAGCACTGTTAAATTCCCATAGGGAAGCGTTTTTACAGGCTGACTCTGCATTGGCTGATAAAAGCATTGTTAGCAGTTCATGTGGAACAACAGCATTGACTGCCCTAGTTCTTGGAAGGCATTTAGTGGTTGCAAATGCTGGTGACTGTCGAGCTGTTCTCTGTAGGAAAGGGGTAGCCGTTGATGTGTCTCAAGATCACAAGCCTTCTTATTTGCCAGAACGCAGACGGGTTGAGGAGTTGGGTGGTCGTGTTCAAGGTGAATATCTTAATGGCCCTTCTGTTACTCGAGCCCTTTCTGTTACTCGAGCCCTTGGAGATTGGGATTTTAAGCTTCCAGTTGGCTCCACATCACCTCTCACTGCTGAGCCAGAGGTTCAACAGTTTATGTTAACAGAGGCTGATGAATTCTTGATTATTGGTTGTGATGGTATCTGGGACGTTATGTCAAGCCAGCATGCTGTCAGCCTTGTCCGTCGTGGGCTTAGGCGGCATGATGACCCAGAACTTAGTGCCAGAGAACTAGTCATGGAAGCATCACGCCTCCATTCAGCTGATAATCTCACTGCTGTTGTTGTCTGCTTCGCTTCACCTAATCCTGTTGAGTCATGCGAACCTCAAAGCCGAAGGTTGAGGTTCTTCTGTCTCTCCGAGGAGGCTCGGAGGAAGCTGAAGAGCTTGTTCGAAGGCAATTGAATGTGCATACAAATTATTTCACGTTATTTACTGATGTTTGGTATGGTAAAGGATTTTCATCTGCTGTGACTGTTTCGGATGTTTTAGAAAAACAGCCAGCGGTTTTGTAGGGTAGAGGAGCGGGCGGGGTTAGGGTAATACATCAAGTGAAATGCTAGTCTTTGTTGTTTACTGACAGTGCAAGGTTATTTTGGTTTCATTGGGTTCCGCTCAATGCGATGGTCTGTTGTCTTTTTTCTTTGTTTTCTCTTGTACACATCATCTCTGTTTACGTGTCCATGGGGATAATGAAACGAGACTTCAACTTATGTGTCATGTGCCTCTTGAATGCAATCCTGGTTACAAGTCTAATTCTTGAGAATGTGAGCGATATTTAATAAAAGAAATTGTTTTAGAAGTAAGAACTATAGGAACCTTATTTACTTATGGATTTTTTATTTTTTTTCACTCGTCGGGAGGGCTTTGATATTCACGTGCAACCCCTTTTGAGAATTTGCCTCTCCTATTTTGTCCCAAAGCCAAAGGATATTTTTCATTTTCGCCATCCTTGTTGGTTTCCAGCATCCGAACCTCGTTCACAAAATCGATCAAATGGTTTCACGACAAATTTCGTTCGAGCTGGCTTTAGTAGTGGCACACAAAGGCCTCATCATCTTAGCAGGAATTGTTGTCTAAGCTCGCTACCCACCAGCCAAATAAAAGAAAAGGGTAATGCTAGGATTTCTAAGGCCACCATTTTCTAGAATTTCAATAAACAAAATCTACGTTGATATTGTGTACTTGGCAGAGACAAGACCGTTTGATTTGTTATCTTCCTAACCCACCTAAGAAAAAGCTCATCTTGATCAATAGATCTCAACCGTTCAAACCGTTGAATATACACCATCTCTAGGGGCAACACCCCCGTTAGAAAACACTGTACATTTGTAAATTTTGGAAGGCATCAAAATCAAACCGGACTTCCCATTTTTTATGAATATGAAATTAAGTCCCTAAACTTTATATATTAGCCGATGACCCACAAATCTGCTTTTCATAAATGGTTCGTGTTCAATGTTAAATCAAGGGCAGGCCTCCCTTCAATCAAAGAATAGAAATGCCAACGTCTGCCATTACATCATAACCATAACAGTAAAGGAAAGAACAGCTCAGCCAGTTATAAAATAAGATACACTTGATTTCTACCCTAAGAAAAGTAAAAAGCAAAAACCTTTTTTATAATATTCTATCATACCTCACCAGCTGTTAGATTATATATGATTTGTAGTTTTTGCTCCGTAGGGTATTGTTTATTTTAGTTTCAATTATCGTCCCACTTTCAAATTTAATAGATCATGAAGAACTTGCAAATGTTTTTGAGAAATTTATGAATATATATAAATGGTGTGTGTGAGACTCAATTGGAGACTGGAGATAAATTTAGCATTAGTAATTTAAAATAATAGTTCGAATATGTCTTGATATTGTTTTTGTGCTCCTTAAATAAATTTCTTACTCTATAGGGTTTCTCAATTGAGTTCTTCAACCACTTCTATTTTTTTTCTTAATATTTTATAAAGTTCCAGATAAATAATGTCATTTTATAGTTTATTTTTATTTTCTCCCTAAAAATCTTGAAGATTTTAGACAAAAAGCTTAATTGAAAATATAAATCCTTTGAAACTTAATTGAGACAAAAAAACAATCTTTGAGGATACCATTGAGATTCTAGTTATGGTTTGGGGACCCATTTGAAATTTGGCGAAATATTCTAGCCTCCGAGTTGTCAAAAGCCGCAGTCCCAAGGAGACCAAAAATAAAAAACTCGAATAACATAGACAAAGAGCGACACCGATTCTACCAGACAATCAAAAATGGCGATGGCAAGTATTGCAAGGAGAAAGGCATGCTTTTTAACAAGAAACTTATCAAATTCTTCAAGTGCTGATGCTTTCAAGTTTTCTTATTCCCTCACTAAATTCTCTCGTGGGTTTGCTACCTCGGGATCTGAAGAGAACGATGTAGTTGTCATCGGTGGTGGACCAGGTGGCTATGTGGCTGCTATTAAAGCTGCCCAGTTGGGTCTCAAAACTACTTGTATTGAAAAACGTGGTACTCTTGGTGGCACTTGTCTTAATGTCGGCTGTATCCCTTCAAAGGTAATTCCCTTTTGTTTTGGTTTCTCTTTTTGATCTGTTTCTGTGTTAAAGTTGTTGGGTTGTGTTTGTTTCTGTGAGATTTTATATTTTGTTTGCTTTCAGATCTGTTGGTATTGTTTGTTACCTGAATTTGATTGATGGGTTTTCCGTCGGAAATGGGAATTTTTCTGATTGCTTTTTTGATAGAGATTTCTTGTTATGTATTTTACTGTTTATCGAAATTTCGAACAAATTATGCTTTGGCTATTGGAGAGGTTTTTGACTGTTTAACGGAAGGAATAAAAACAGTAGAAGATTTTGTTTGTTATTGGATTCAACATTTTGATCTCCATCTGTGAAAGTTCATTTCGCAGTGTATAGAAGGCCCAAAGTATCCTGCAATTAATCCCTGTTAGGCAGTGGATTTAGGTTGGGAACGCTGATGAAACCGTATTTCCCAAAAATTCAGAAATTTTTCTTTTGTTTTTTTACTTAAAATTATTTTTTTTATGTTTTCAAATAATTTGGATGTACTCGTATCAAAAGTAATTTTTAAAAAATAAAAAAAATTATTTTGATACGTTTCCAGGCAAAAAAATATTTTGAACCGCAACCGCTAACACACTCCCAAACACCTCTAGATTATCCAAATAGAACTTTTAAGTTGTCTGATTAGTTCTACTGATTGTATGTTTTACATCTGTGGTTGACATGGTGATTTGTTTTGTAACCAGCTTGTTTATATTAGTTCGTCTAAAATGTTCTGGAATTCAACATATTATGAACTTTGTATTTGTGCCTTTGAAGTTAACAACCAGAAGTATTACTCCTGGATTGTCAACTCATTTATGTATTCTTTGTATTTAGTTATTTAACCTATCTTTTGTAGCTTTATTGTTCTTTCTTATAGCCAAACTCTTTGACAAGCATTGGGAAAAAATGTTTGCACACGTAACATATTTCACATTTGGAATTTATCCAACCCTTCTTTTTTTCAGGCACTTCTTCACTCATCACACATGTTCCATGAAGCCCAACATTCATTTGCTAGCCATGGAGTGAAGTTCTCTTCTGTTGAGGTTGATTTACCTGCCATGATGGCCCAAAAAGACAAAGCTGTGTCTACCCTTACTCGAGGTATTGAAGGTTTATTAAAGAAGAACAAAGTCAACTATGTCAAAGGATATGGCAAGTTCATCTCCCCATCTGAGGTGTCAGTGGACACTATTGATGGTGCAAACACTGTTGTGAAAGGCAAGAATATCATAATTGCCACAGGTTCTGATGTAAAGTCTCTGCCTGGGATTACCATCGACGAAGAGAAAATCGTATCTTCTACTGGTGCTTTGGCTTTGAAAAAGATTCCAAAGAAACTTGTGGTCATTGGGGCAGGCTATATTGGACTTGAGATGGGCTCAGTGTGGCGCCGACTTGGTTCAGAAGTCACCGTCGTTGAGTTTGCTCCGGATATTGTCCCAAGCATGGATGGGGAAGTTCGCAAGCAATTTCAACGCATGCTTGAGAAGCAGAAGATGAAATTCATGCTCAAAACTAAGGTTGTAGGAGTTGATACTTCTGGAGATGGTGTGAAATTGACACTTGAACCAGCATCTGGCGGTGACCAGACAACTCTTGAAGCTGATGTGGTTCTTGTCTCTGCTGGTAGGACTCCATTCACTGCTGGGCTTGGACTGGACAAGATTGGTGTGGAAACTGACAAGGTTGGACGAATTCCTGTCAATGAAAGGTTTGTGACAAATGTTTCTGGTGTCTATGCTATTGGGGATGTGATTCCTGGCCCAATGTTAGCCCACAAGGCAGAAGAGGATGGAGTTGCTTGTGTGGAATTCATAGCAGGCAAGCACGGCCACGTTGACTATGATAAGGTCCCTGGAGTTGTATATACACATCCTGAGGTTGCATCTGTTGGTAAGACTGAAGAGCAGGTCAAGGCACTTGGTGTTGAGTACTGTGTTGGGAAGTTCCCTCTCTTGGCAAATAGTCGCGCCAAGGCAATCGACGATGCTGAAGGGCTAGTCAAGATAATTGCTGAGAAAGAGACAGACAAAATATTGGGAGTTCATATCATGGCACCTAATGCTGGAGAGCTCATTCACGAGGCCGCGCTGGCTCTTACTTATGATGCTTCTAGTGAGGACATAGCTCGTGTATGCCACGCTCATCCAACAATGAGTGAGGCATTGAAGGAAGCTGCCATGGCCACTCATGACAAGGCCATTCACATCTAAAAGGATTGATTATTACCTTTCTTTTTCATTTTTGCTGAAAGACCTTGCGATTGGCTTAGTAAAACTGCCCTCTGCTTTGCTCATCCTTTATTTGATCAGGTTTGAATAGAGATTTACTGTTCATTTCCTTGCATCTACATGAGAATAACTAAACACGGTCAACATTCGTGATGAGATGAGTGCATGCATTTTGAGTCAATGGCCATTACTAATGAGACCTTGTGTTCTCATGAATTGTCATTGCAGTTGTTTTTATTTTTTTGTTCAAAAAATTGGCATTGCAGCTGTTGGTATATCGGGATCCTACCCAAATGATAGAATATGTAATTCATTTTAGTCGTGGAGCCGTTGGTTTTTTTGTTTTTGTTAGTTTCTGTCACAAGTGAGCTGTGAAATGCTCCATACTTATCTTCCGCCCAGTCACAAATGCGGGCCATCAATCACTTTCGAAAAGTTAAGAATTAGCCATTTGATTTGTGTGTTCCATAGTATCTAAATCGTCTTACCTAATGCTCAGAAGTCGGAATGTTCTCTGATCCTTTTCCTTCCCCTAGAGATGTATAGAAGAAATCTAAGAGGGCATATTGCGCCATGCAAGGACTAAGGTCACAAGTTCCTTCTCTTGAGCCTTCTCATGAATGGTTGCATGCCTCCATTACCGGCAATTTAAAACATCCAATTTTCAAACGGAAATGAGTTCATATGCTTGCGTGATTATCTCTAGATAGAGTTGAGAGTTGATATAATTTCACGGGCACGGGTAAGAGAACCAGTGAGCGGACGCTGCAACAAAGATCCCCTAGGAGCTCAGAGCAATACTATTGCCAAGAGGAAAAGTATATCGAACTGAAAAGACTATTTATTAGCCCTGCGAGGGAAATGGAGGTGCTGTATTGGATTTACTACAAGCCCTCTAATCCTCATGCCTCCGCAAAGGAAATGTAATGGGAGGTGAAACATGTATTGCATGATGAAAAGAGATAAAAAATGGAAGGGCGTGGAGAGATTTCATCCATCATGTTTACATCGGTAGCTGGTCTAAGCTCCCGACAACCACAGACCATCTGCTAAAACTTGGAAAGAGGACAAACATTTGCTGCAGATAAGACAGTGCTCTCCTCATCTCCTCTTCACGAAGTAACCAAAGATTTCACAGGAAGTTCCTTGACCACTTAAAATACACCAATCCATCACTCTGCTCATCTAACAGAAATCCTTGACCGCACAACAAAAACAAACCATCCCGAAGCTGTAAGCAAAATCATGGGGCCTTCCCCATGTTCACTGCAAGTTCACGATAGTGGAGTTGCTAGGAAGTGTGATTACATCACAAATCCTCTCGCATATCTGTCAAATTTGAAAAAAAAAAGGAGTCAAATTATACAAAAGGAAAAAACATGTCAATTAAAATCATATACGTAAAGCAAAATAAAAATAAATACATAAAAACAATGAAAATAAATACATTAATTATTTTCATAATTCTCGTAAAACAAAGAATTAATGATCAATATCAATTAACCAGCAAAAACACTACCCAAACTACATCAAATCGTGTTAATAAAATTGTATTAGATATTTAACTTAAAATTCTTAAGAATTAAGGATAAAAGTTCGAGGAAAATGATAAAAAAGAAAATCAATCATAAGATAGATATCTTATGCATTACTTAAGAGGGTTTCATTAGTAAATCTCATAAATATAATTGTTGATATTTTTCGATAAATAAATTATATAATATTAGAATTACTTGTTTTGTTATTCTTTGTTGCAGCTTGCTTTTTGTACTTTTTGGGTTTCTTCATCAATTTAATGCCTTTTAATATATATATATATATATGGTTTATTAAAAAAGAAGAAGAAGAGCTAACAACATGGGTGCCAATCAAAGAACTTCAGAAGTATTTGCGGCCACCTAAGCGTTGATTCAACAACGGAAAAAATATTGATCAGACAAGAAAAATAAATGGCATATATGAATTATGTTTAATTGAATCACTATTCAAGTTGAAAAAGAGGCCAATTCTGTTGTAACGCTAGAGATATGACCAGTCAAACAGTAGGTGGTTTAATAACTGGGCTGAAGGTTGCACTATAATCAAGAACAGGACGTTGATGAAAATCTTTAGCCACAAGACGTGTCTTATACCTTGCGATACTGCTATCAGGATTACGTTTGATTCTAAATATCCATGTGTTTCCCACAAGCCTCTGAGATGGATTAGGAGGAACAAGAGTCCAAGTGCCATGTCGAACAAGTGCAGTAAATTCATCAGACATGGCTTGTCTCCAATTAGGATCTTTAATGGCTTGAGACACACATGTGGGCTCAACAGAGGTAATTGGTAAAAAGGTAAAGTTTCTTGGGGCGATGTATATTATTCATGGATCGTGTAGTCATTTGAGATCTGCTTCATAACCAATAAGGAGATCATGAAGTTCCTCAAAGCTGAGGGAGGATTCGCGAGCCCTGATAGGGCCTACAATGTCGTGAAATTCATCACCAAGTCCATTAAGAATGTGGAGCGTAAGATCATCATTGGTTAAAGGTGTGTCAACGAGTGCTAGTTCATCTGCAATAGATTTGACAGATTGCAAGAACTCAGAGAATGAACGGGTACCACGTTGGCTGGATGTGAGAGTTTCCTTCAACTGCATGACTCTAGTCCGTGAGCGATTTGCAAACAGACGAGCAAGTGTGCTCCAAGCTTCTCGGGACGTGTCAGCTGTGGCCACAAGTGGCATGACGTTTTCTGACACAGACGAAAATATCGCATTGAGTAGTTGTCCTGACAATACCAGTGCTGGTATGCAGGTGAAATGGAGGGAGCTGCAGTAGTAGAGTTGGAAGTGGTTCGAGGCGGACAGGTTGAGGAGCCAATAGCCATCCACATAGCCAAGGAGCTCATAACCAATAAGCAGAGAGGTGAATTGTGCTCGCCATGAAGGATAATTTGTTCCTGTAAGTTTAAGGGGCAATTGGGACGTAGTGTTAATGGCGGTGAGTGATAGCTTGGTGGTAATGTCTGAGCTGGGGGTAGAATTAGGTGTTGAGTTGCTTACAGGGAGGAACACATTTGAAAAAAAAAACAAAAAAAAAAAAAAGGAATTACAAAAGTAATGTCCATAGTTGATGTTATCCTTATCATGTGATAGCGTTGATACACGGCTGGCCACTGTCTTCATTTTGTAATTGGGTGTTGAAGTATTCATTACGACATGTCGGCTGAGCTTGCTTGGCCAAATTGGCTCCAGCCGCCCTCTTTGCATTTGAGCTAAGCCATGAAGTTTCTCTTGTTTATGTTCAGCTCTACGGAAGCTGTTGCAACATCTAGACGTGAATATGGCTTTGGCTTTCATGTCCCCAATTTTCTTGGTGTGGAGGTTAATTTCTTGTAAATGCTCTTATCTATTCGGTGGTCTGCATGCAAGCCCTCTTGTTTCAAGTATGAGGATTTAGATAGGCATCCATATTATCACACTAAAAGCCGTTCATTTTCATTTTAAAATTAACATGCGGCTTCTCTCTTTAATTACTTGCAAAACAACATTCCTTTATACCTCGATAACTAAAATTAATTGCACTAAACACCCAATAAATTGTATTGGAACCAATCTTGTGTTAAAATTGATTTCAATTATTTAAATAGATTGGTCATAGAGTTCATTTATTTTGCCTAAAATCCTTCAAACACTATATTAGATAAATGATATTGAAATGATTTCATTTCTACTCCCTTCTTAAATTTCCATACAAGTCGTCGTTCTTTACTTCCCAATAGTTCTTTATTTCTTCCCTCTCGCATGTGATATCGGAAGAGTATAGAGTCAGCCATGGAAGCGCATGAATGGTGAGTGTCACACCAAGACAACGACATAAAATGAATAACAGAAAATACCAAAACTGAAATTAATTACAGCAGAAAATGGAAAAACAACAGCATTCATATATTAGTTTTACTCAGAAACAATAAAGATAGAAACGAACTAGGATCGATCTCTGTCGAAACCCCATAATATCTCGCACCGGCTTTATTATTTCTTAGGAATAGCAGCACTCCCTTCGAACTAAGAAACAGAAACACAAGAAAGAACAAGCATTCAAAATTCCGAGAGAACATTTATTGCACGTAACAATACAATTTATTTTTGTATTTTAAAAGTATTTTTAAAAATATTTAAATTTTTTTATTATTTTATTTTTTTTCAAATTAATATATTTTTGGTATGTTTAGATCATTTTGATGTGTTGATGTTAAAAATAATTTTTTTAAAAAAAATATTACTTTAATATATTTCCGAGTAAAAAACACTTTAAAAAGCAACCACAATCACACTTTCAAACACGCTCTACATGACTTATTCCTGTGAAATGGTTCCTGTGAAATGGTCAGGCAGGATTTATTATCCCATGAAAATTTAGTAGAGAAAGTACATAGTCTATCACAAGACGTTGTGACAATGTAGGTAAAGATTTCACGGGATATGATTTTTAGAGATTAAATCATGTTTAAGAGATTTGTCGAGCTTGTCATGTTTTTTTTTCTTAAATTAATGTTTTATTTTTTCTTTTATATTCTATTTTTAACTTTTTTTTTGTTTTTTTTTTGTTTGATTCTATTGGATTAACCCTCAACATTTTTGTTTATTTCACCCCATATCATTTTTTAATCTATAAATAATCTATCATATTACAAATGATTTTTAATTTCACCACCTGTGATTTTTTAATCTTTCAAAATCAGTCCTCATTCTTTTAATTGCAATTTCTTTTGTCCGCGATCTTTTTTTTTTCAAATTTTATCCTCATTGGGTTTTTTCCTG
>Ga0307517_10000746_pt1 | contig 56178 bp, 59 predicted proteins | sample 23_EM_MG_FD_194515 | JGI IMG/M metagenome (GOLD analysis project Ga0307517, IMG submission 194515) | Populus trichocarpa ectomycorrhiza microbial communities from riparian zone in the Pacific Northwest, United States - 23_EM | ecosystem: Host-associated > Plants > Roots > Unclassified | place... | reverse complement strand
AGTAAGCCGTGTTTGTTTCATTATATGTTTTTGTATTCAAAATTTGCCTCGTACTTGACAGGGCTGCACAATTTACATCGGAGTCGCAACATGAATTAGAGGAGGATGTCGGCCATGCGATTGAATCGATTTGGTGCGCGAGTGCGGTGCCTCTCACTCCTCACATCGAAGGAAGGGTTCGAAGAAGGATTGAGGGCGTAATCGAGGTCGTTCTCCGAGACAGAGAACGCCATGGAACACGCTCTGTCACTGGCATCATAGTTGTTGGGAGCGGAATAGGTCAACGAAAAACCGGGCGACAAGAAGGGAGATAGTGGGTTGAGAGGCTGCGAGTCTGTCGTGGCGTGCTACCCATTTCACGAACACTTGGAGCCAGCGAATTGGTGTTGGACAAAGCTAGCGATCTCAACTTCCCCACATGACAATGCATACCTCTATTTAGTCCACAACATTCATTTATCGTCCATTGAATAGTACATTATTATCAGTCAGCCAACTGGCAATATTGCTATAGTCATAAATTGAGACTTGACTGTAAATAACACCTAGTGTACTGTGTAAAATGACATATCAACCACAAAGCTGTTTATGCAACATATGTCTTCCGCACTGGCAAAGAGCCAGGGCCCTTGCCCTTCACCCCCAAAAAGTGGTGGCCTGGTCTTCAGGTCTTCCCGTGTAATACAGGGCTCCTTTGCATACTCCAACAACTGTAAATCTGCTCATGCATACAGATCAGCATCAATATCTTCTGTCTGAGATGAAACATTTGTGGAAGACGATAAACTGGGAGTCAGGCCAGGCATGGGGCCGTTGTTGGCGAATGATGGGCAGCATCCGTAAGTGATGAGCCTGCCAATTTATGTGTGTGTTGGAGGTGCTGCTCCAGCACTGTACAATATTGTTCAATACAGGGAACGTATGCATTGGGTGTTGATGTGGCTGGCGATGGAGTTCTAGGACTGGCAATTGCTCTGCTGTGATTCCCTTTGAAGAAATGCGAATTGGATTGCCCAGATGCAGCTTTGCTTGGAACGTGAGAGTAATATGTGACGCTTGAAAGTGTAGTAGAGGGCAGGGCCGAAGTTCTGTGTTGTCGAAAAGAAAAGTATAGGAGTCATGGATTATGGACTTGGAAGCAAAACGGATAAGCTTCAAATGGCGAGATGTCAATAATGGGTCTGCAATGTGCTGCTGAACAGTACCCACCTTTGGGAGTCCGAATAGGATCTTCGTATCCCTGTGCAATTATTTCCTCTCGTATTGCAACGTCACACCCCTCATACTCCAACACCAGCTTTCACTAGGGACTCACAACAGGTCAGGTTTTCGACATCATCCGACAACGATGGTGCAATCTAACGGATATAATCAACCTACAAAAAAAATTTAACCAAGTGTCACTCACTAGATCATTCTCAGTCAGCGATGATGTGGACAATGTCCACATAGGACACTAAGCCTCCATCACGATCTGTTTCAGATATGGCACTTGAGCTGCCACAGTGGAAGTTCAATGTAACAGAGACAGTGAACCCGGACCGCTGGCGGACATTGAGTGTGTCAAAAGAAACGCAAACGAGCCACTTTGAAAAAAAGAGAATTAACATTCAAGAAAACTACAGATCCATTTCTCTCTAACAAAAAATAAATGTGACACAACTTGCACTTCTAAAGAGGAACAATCACCAGCGTAAACCTTAGTCTGCTGCAACTTATTACTCTGTCAGGCATACATTTGATGAATTACTTGAAAAACGTGATAGATCAAGCAGTCGCCCTTCCCTTCGCCTTGGCAGCCATCTACAAAGCGCAAACACCATGAGCAATCTCATCATCACATGGTACTAGTATCGACTCACCAAGTTCAAAGCACTCCCAGCCTTGAACCATTCGATCTGGCCTTCATTGAATGAGTGAGCAAGCTCGATTTCATCCTTTGTTCCATCAGCATGCTTCACAGAAAGAATTAAATTCTTCCCAGGTGCAAAGCTCTCCAATCCAAGTATATCGACCTTGTCAGTACCCTTGATTTTGTCATAGTCCTCGGGTTTGACGAACGTCAAAGCAAGCATTCCTTGTTTCTTTAAGTTCGTCTCGTGAATACGAGCAAAGCTGCGGACAATAATAGCTAGACCACCAAGGAAACGAGGTTCGAGAGCAGCATGCTCGCGGGAGGAACCTTCACCATAGTTGTGGTCACCAACGACAACCCATTTGATACCAGCATCACGGTAGGTAGCAGCCACTTGAGGAACCCCGCCATACGAGCCATCAAGTTGGTTCAAAACTTTGTTGGCTTCCCCATTCTCAGAGTTGATGGCACCGATGAGGCAGTTTTCTGAGTGAACATCTGAGTCGAACTTGCATCCGATTTTTCAATAAAGATATAGTTACGGGAGATATTTTCGAGATGTCCTCGGTACTTCAGCCAAGGTCCACCAGCAGAAATGTGGTCAGTTGCTGGCGAAAGTGGTGAGTGGGTGCCGAAGCAATACAAATAAAAGATACAAACTGCACTTCCCCTTGACCTTGATCAAAACAGGCAAATTCTTGGGAGTCTGACCATCCCAAGGAGCGAAAGGTTTAAGGAGTTGAAGACGATCTGACTTGACATCGACAGCGACTTGCACTGAAGCAGGGTCCTCAGGGGGTGGTTGGAAGGTATTCTCGCCAGGATCGTAGCCACGAGGAGGGAGCTCGAAGCCGGAAGGAGCTTCAAATTTAAATTGCTTGCCGGAGGGTGTCGGAAGAGTGTCGGTGAGGGGGTTGAAGGAAAGGGAACCGCCAAAGGAGAGGGCAGTAACAATATCAGGAGAGGTCACAAAAGCATGAGTGCCGGGGTTGGCATCATTACGTCCAGTGAAGTTACGGTTGTAGGAAGTTACAACTACCACAAGAGTCAGGCTTGGAGAAAGGTAGAAAACGAAAACGAACTGGTGTTGGCTTCACCCTTCTTGACATCTTTTCTGTCCCACTGGCCGATGCAAGGACCGCACGCATTAGCAAGCACAAGCCCTCCAGCGCTCTCAAAGGTAGAGATCATGCCGTCACGATCGATAGTAGCACGAACTTGCTCAGATCCAGGGGTGACTGTGAACTTTGACTGGAGTTCAAGACCAGCAGCTTGAGCTTGCTTTACAAGCGAAGCGGCGCGCGACATGTCTTCGTATGATGAGTTGGTGCAAGACCCGATAAGTCCAACCTTAATTTCATCCGGCCAACCATTCTTCTTAGCTTCAGAAGCAAGTTTGGAGATGGGGGTTGCAAGATCTGGGGTGAATGGTCCGTTGATATGAGGCTCGAGTTCAGACAGGTTCTATCGAACACGGAATGAGTGACAATAGTGGAAATCAAAATCAAGTACTTACAATTTCGATGACCTGGTCATATTCAGCACCTTTATCGGCTTTGAGGTTGTGGGCGAACCGCGTAGCATAGTTGGCAATGTCTGGTCGTTTAGTAGCATTCAAGTAATCAACCATGCGGTTGTTGAATGGGAAGAGTGACGTGGTGGCACCAATTTCAGCACCCATGTTACAAATAGTGGCCATGCCCGTGCAGCTGAGGGACTCGACACCAGGACCATAATACTCGACGATGGCTCCAGTTCCACCTTTGACAGTAAGGATACCGGCAACCTTAAGAATAACGTCCTTTGGAGTAGTCCAACCACTAATCTTGCCAATGAGGTTAACGCCAATCACATTGGGACATTTGAGTTCCCAAGGAATGTCAGCCATCACGTCAACAGCGTCTGCGCCACCAACACCACATGCTACCATTCCGAGACCACCTGCATTTGGGGTGTGCGAATCCGTACCAATCATGAGGCCACCAGGGAAGGCGTAGTTTTCGAGAATAATCTGATGGATAATACCTGAACCAGGTTTCCAGAATCCGAGCCCGTACTTGGCGGTAGCAGTAGCCAAAAAGTCGTAAACTTCTTTGTTAATGTCAACAGCTCGGGCAAGATCTTTAACACCGCCAACTTGAGCCTCAATCAAGTGGTCACAGTGAACGGTGGTTGGGACGGCGGCGCTGTCCATACCGGCAGACATGAACTGAAGGAGGGCCATCTGGAAAATATTACGTCAGGGAAGGTGGCAATGATAAGGCATTTGTCGGCAACTGACCTGGGCAGTGGCATCCTGGCAAGCAACACGCTAGAGGGAAAATTAAAGTAACTTATCAGAGCCCAAAAACAACACTTACATCTGGACGGAGCTTGAGATAGCTGGTTCCTCGCACAATATCTTGGTTTACAGGGTCGTCGAGGTGTCCATAAACGATTTTCTCTGAGAGAGTCAGCGGACGATGAAACCTTACAGAAGGTTAGACAAATCGGCATACAAGAATACGTTTACTTACCTGCCGCGAACGATGGCAAGGTTATCTTCAATCCGTTGATAGTTGATATACGCTCCTTTCTCAAGAAGTGACATAGGTACTTTGGTGTCCCCGATGCGATGAGCGGCCGTAGCCATACCCTTAGCAGCGCGCTGGATTGCCTTGACGGCCTTGGCCGTTCTGTTGGAGAGGTTGAGCATCGCGCCAGCGACGACGGCGAGGAAATAGTTTGCGGATGACTGAATACAGTATCGGAACAAGGAGCAAGCCGGATTCACGCCGAACCTGAAGTCCACGTGAAATCACTTGTCCAATCATATCAGATATATTTCAACTTTTTGCAGCCCTGCAGTAATCCTCGAATTTCCTCTGCCATCGCAAGGCCGGCCTCAGCTTTCTGGCTTTTTCTTTCCAGAAGCCGGGAAATACCAAAAAAATCCATTTCGTGAAACACCAGATCCTTCTCTGGTCCCAAAGCCATAATATCCACCTTGCGTGAAGAATATTTAAGGTCCTCGTCCACTTCCTCCCATACTTTGACCTTGTCGGTGCCCATGATCTCTCTCACACTTTGGCTGATACTTCCGCTGGATTTCTGTCGCTGCCCGAGTACTGCCACCTTAATCTTATCCACATACCCCTCGACACGTTTTTGTTCCCCTGCCATCGAATCAATTAGTGAAGGTACTGTCTGCTCACGAAAAGTCGCTATCTATCCAAATTTCAGACATGTCCCTCTCATTTAAGACGTTTGGGACTTACCAGATCAACATACCCCTCGCATACCCATCCAAGTGCCATCGCACGGTTCAGCTGCTGCTGGAGCTCTTGTTTCTTCCTCTCATTCATCCGCTGCAGTTCTTCTAGACGCGCTTCACTGACTGACGAATCCGTCAAGCTCCTAATGTTGAACTTTCTTCTTCTCTCCGCTTTCAGTCTAGCCACTTCATCTAGTCTTCGTCTAATTCCATGAGCAGGAGGGCAACTGGCACAATTGCAACTTACTTTGTGTTATGGATGTCCTTAATACCAAGGGTCTTCAAAGCATTCTCGATCCTTTCGTTCACTTCCTGTTTCGATCCATTTGGCGCAGTACTAGACGTCATATTAACAAGACGGAAGTGATACGAATGCAAGTTCTGTCAAAATCATCGGTAAGTTTATTCAACGCCACAACGATAGCTTACTGCTAGGGCGTTCATGCTATGCTTATAACTTAAATTTGGCCGCCGTCGAAGCCTCTGTAAAGAAGATGAAGCTAAAGTTGTATCCCATTCAGGGTGCTATTCAAACATCAAATACCCTTAGACCGGCGGTTATTAGTAAGTATGTAATGGACTCTCACTTTCTGTAGGCTATTGTGCACATCTTGGAACATCTGAGGATTCGATATGGTCCCTGTTCTACAATTATAGTCATCAGGATTGTGCGACGGAACCAAAAATTCGAAGTCACCTCGATTTTTTTATCAAATCACCAATGCCAGCATTTCCATTCTCTCCTCTGGTACCAATGCTCCCAATTCTCTTCATCCTGAATCCTTCCCTCTTCTCCAAGACATCCAATAACAATATAACTTTCCTTTTATGTTCTATCTCGCTTTCCAATTTCTTCTTTCGCCCATCCAGATCCATAAGTTGCTTATTCTCAATATCCCATTCTTTCTGAACAGAGCCAAGGACGCGGTAGAGACTCTCGCGCCTATCATTCGCTATTTTCATTGAATCCTCAAAGTGGACCTCACCGTTCGAAGTAGCCGCCGAGATAGACGCCCGGACCCTAGCTGCCTCGCTGCGTCCAACTAGCCTTAGGGCAACCATGTCAAGGGCCTCTTTCCATTTTCCCTTCCTATTCTCTCCGCCATCGTTCGTCTCCTTGTCCACACGAACGCGTGATTTTGACCGTACGATCGACTTGCTGCGACCCAGATTCGGTACATCCGTTTGTTGAAGGTTATCAATCCTCCCTTCCGTTTGGCTTTCAGAGTGACTGAGACCAAGAGTATAAACCAATAGGAAACCTTCAAAAGTCACCGAAGCTGGTAGCCCCAGCGTCCTGAGATGAGAATAAACAGCTCTTGCTTCATCAATCACATTTGGAGGCGAGGAGGATGATGGTTGTTGCTGTAACGCGTCTTTGAACAACGCTGATTGTTTTGGTTGGAGTCTACTGGCAGAAGGCATTTGCAATGGGGTTACATCTTTGTTTGTCAACTTCAAGTTATTTTGGTCACAGAGAGTAACTACTGTGCAAATTCTATTTTTGAATACAGCTTGAATAATTGAAAATCCAGGAGGTGCGATCCTTCAAACTCAGTTAGATCGTAAATGTATCACACCTATAGATAGTGAGCCGATCCAGGAATCTATTTTTATGGTGGATATATGTAAACCCCTTATAATTTCGAGTGCTTGGGGTTATTGCCGAAAGTGAAGTTCCTATTATTTTTTGGTCAGTTTTGAATTGTGACTAGAAATCAAAACCCAATCTTTTTCTATCCCCTGCAGCGAGGAAAAAGGAGCTTTTAAATGACAGCAGAAGTGAACCAAGTTTCAATACATAGCGGGCAAAAGTACAGAAACATATTGGAAACATAGACAATAACTTGAAATAAATATCGGAGAGTAAGTAACTAAATAGGTCAAAAATAGGTGATGGCAAACTACTAAGAAATTATGGAGGTGCCTAGCATCCAATCTCACTGATTTCATGGCAGCTCTGGCCGGTAACTGTATTGATACCGCAAGCTATGACCCTTGCACCCGCGACACCCAACACCTCACTGTTGTCGAAAACACCGTGGCCGTTCTCTTCCCAAGCCTGCCAGTTGTTGGTTATGCCTTTACAATTTTGGAAGGCATGAACAAAGCGATTCTTGTCGGCGACGTTGGTGTAGAATCTGTAGCGTTGAAGACCAGCTTCAATCCAGCTTGCAACGAAAGTGGCGCTTTCTTTCTCTGCAGTCGTCGCTTAAGTTGGGGAAGAAGATGAGCAAATAAACTTGACTGATACAAGACGGCTCTAATTACCAGGAGTGGGGGTTGCATTTGTGGCACTGACGAGGGCAACAAGGAGAAGGAGCTTCTGAACAGCGAGAAACTTCATTTTTGATAATGTTCGAGGTTGGAATAAAAGACTAGTACTGGAGATGATGTGTTTGAACTTGCTGAGTGATTTTGGAACGTCTTTAAACCTGTTTTTATACCTTCAGCCAGCAATAAATTAATAAGCGGTACATAGGGTGCATTTTGAAACAAAAATACAGGCGCTGCGATAATGCCCAAGTGTTTCTCCGTCGTTTCCGCGATCTGTCATAGGTTTTTTGAAATATAATTTCTCGCTTTGTTGTCTCGGCGGTGTCTCGAATAGTTACTCGTTTCATTGCTTTTTGCGCCGGAGATTCCATCTGCATCCTCATCATGAAGTCGACACCGCCAGCGGCAGATTAAGCAACCCATTTCAAACCTATTTGCTATTAGAATGTTCTCGGCGTTCTTAATTACCGAAGGGCTGATCTGTGATCGGCACGCGGGCCGCGTCTGAGCATCCGATATCGTCGGCAACTGCATCCAAGTCAGTAGTTTCTAGAGAATAAAACTAGACGGAGCGCACCGTGGGGCAGAATAACATCAATTCCTCCAGCCGCACGAGCCAATATTTCAGCAACGCCTATTATGATCACACCCCGAGTCGCCAACTCGAGGACGCAACACCGGAGGTCCGAGTCGACTCTAGACCTAATTGGATAGGAAATAAAACTGCACATCGTTGGCCAGCGCCAGCCGAATTGATCGGCAATGGGGGATGTAAGGAGAATCAGAAACGCGATTTGAAACAAAGGTTTTCTTGACTATGTCAGGTCGCCATTCATGGTACTAGGTAGTTCACAACTTCACATAATTCGTATTCGGAAGCTTTTGGTCCTCCGTCTCCTCGAGTCCAGACGAGCTTCTTGCCGTTTGATTCTTTAGTTCACCGATGGCATATGTAATGAAGGCCGAGTCCGTTTTGGTCCTTTGGCCATATGAGCGAACTCATCTCCTTGTGGAAGCGCAAGTATTCAACGAGTTCGCTACAGTTCGGCGCGTCCTCATGGATACCGGGCTTGAAGTCCTTAAACCTTGTAGAACCTGCTGAAATTGTCTCTATCATCCAAGATGTAGGGGAGTATGTTTCGAGTCGATAAATACCAGTTTGATGAGACCTTCGCAGTCATCCACGATGGAAACGGGTTTGAAGTTTTATGTGACTCGAAGAGGTTGAAGGGAGCACGCTTGGGATGAAGGTAATGTAATGGACTTGAATTTGAGTTAACCCTCGACCGAGCTTGACAGGGAGGTGACCTTCTCAGTTGTTGAGCTCCTCGTTCGAAACCTGCCTGTCCTTGACCTGCTTCATTTTCGTATCCTTCACCTTCGTCGTCATCGACTGAGCCTCTCATCCTCGACCTCGTCTTTGAAAAAAGTCCAAACTCGCGTATTCGACCCCTCGGTCAGATGTGAAAATGAAATGAATTCGGAATGATTCTCGACAATCTCTTTGGTTTTTTTCTCCTTGAAGTAATTGAGATGATCCTCGTTCAGGCTGAGACCAATCTCGGTGCCGAGAACTACTCGATCACAGAGATGAAGGCTCCTACAGACGTACGTTCAAAAGACAGATGAAGGCAAGGTATTATAAACATACATTGGTACCAGTCGCGATCATTACGTTTTATTCTGATTGAACCAAGTTGTCAGGATTCCATCTCGACCTCCAAATACCCAGGTCGAGTTCGTCGTTCAAACTGCCTGAAGCTCTCAAACTTCTCACCCCAGCAGCCAAAACCATCTTTTTTGCTTCGTCGTCCAGCGTCGCCTCAAATATTGCCACGCCGTTCACCATTTCGCGACCATGGGATAACAATGCTCGCCGCTTAAACTCATTCGACGGCTTCCAGGTTCTCTTTAAGTCTGTTTCCTGTGTTTTTGTATATCCCCGAAGCATCCCTTCTGCAAACAGCTGTATCAGTTCCTTAGTATGCACAGGTGTCGTTGAGTTCAGTATGTGGATGTGTAAGTGTGCCACTGGTGCAATTATCAGTTATAATGTTGAAGTACTACAAAAGAATGAAGCTTACAAAACATGCCCAGCTCACTTGCAGCATTCGAGGGACCAAAATATTCCCAGTCTACCAATCCGCACCCTGGAGACCCATCTCCATCTTTGTCCGAATCACCAGCGTTGATCAACACGCTTCCCGGCCAGAAATCGACCATGCCCAAACACATTTCTTCTCCAACCAGGTTTGAACTCTCTTGCAACCCAGACCTCACCCTATCCGCTAACGCTCGCGCCTCACTATTTGATACCCCCGCTTCGGACCGTAAAAGGTTGTCAAGCACCATCTTCGCCAGATACTCGTGGATTTCACTGGGACCAGACAAGGCCGCCAAGTAGGATACGAGGGGTTCCGGTGGGTTGCTAGTTGCGCTGTAGAGTTTCGCTAGGAAGGCACCCAAGTCCGAGGCGATTTTCTGTAGGCTTGTTCTTCTCGTTTTTTCCTCCGACGAGCCCAATTCTATGGAGTCGTCCAATAAGACCTCGGAAAGGGTCTTCATTTCTTTTCCTAGATCCTCGATCCACAAAACGTTTTGGGCTCGGTCATGCCAGATCAACTTGGGTATCCGAATGTCTGGCAACCCTGCAAGACCCCTCCATAGTTCTGGGCCGTCGGTGTCTTTATCCTGAATGTTCAAGATCTGGAGAGCCTTTTTCTCGATGAGCTGTCTATTGACAGACATTGCTTGAGAAGGATCAGCGGCTATGTAGGGTGGTGCCTGCTTGAGGATGAGGCTCGCTTGATCCAAAAGACCAGTATCCAAGTTGACATCCTCCATACAACCAGTGGAAAGGACATCCCGCAGTGAACTAGTAGTCGCAAGAGATAAACGTGCTGTGTGATTCGTGAGTCCTCCGGTCAATACTTGCAACGTAAAAGTCGGTTTCGCAGGGCTGGCTGCCGGTATGCTGGCTCCATTGGCGCTTAGACGGGCTTGCACGTAGGAAGTAAAGTCGAAAGATGACATATCAGATTCAAAGGAGTGGAATCTAACTGTGGGAAATTGGAACTCTTCGTTATGCATATGCATCAAGCTGTCCAAGTTTACGTGAACTTCGTAAGAGTTCTGATCACATGAGTCCTGGGCTTGAGGCTAGCTTGAGGCCTGACTGTGCTGAGCTTGAGCTTGACCAAACGTTCCAAGTTACTTCTCTGCGTCCCAAAGTCCATCACCATGGCTTCCTCCTCAAAAGGCAGGGGAAAGTCTTCATCGAGCTCACAGCGCTTCAACAACTATCTCAATGGCCTTCAAAAAGAATACGAGCTCCATTACAATCCCACATCTACGACAAGTCTGGGATCAAACCGTTTCAATACTTTCCTGGGTGGTCTCAAAGGCGAATTTGAACTCATGGCTCTAGAAATTGAATCCTTGCAGAAAGGAAGGGATGAGTTCAAAGCAAAAGGTATGTATTCCCCCCCATCTTTATCATAGAAATACTTCCTTATCATGATAGTCGAGTCACTCTCGAAGGAACTGCAGGCTGTTAGGCGCAACCTCGTTTGTGAGCGATGCAAGGAAGCTAGGAACACTCCTCGATTCACTCCCTCGTCTCAGTTCAAAACATCGGCGACTAGCTCTTCGTTTAGACGTGTTATTCATTCAAAATCTCCCCAAAAGCCTGGCTCATCTTCTCAAATTGCCAGCCCATCTCAGCAAGCACGTCTCCCGGCAACGAAACATACGACCCGAAAGCCCATCACATCTGCTCGACCCTTATTCCGGACCACATCCCATCCTACCCCAAACCGTATTGTCACTCCTGTTGATTCGGAGTCAAGCGAGCACACCTGGTCGGCCACATTCAACGATGAGGTTGAAAAGGAACTTGAAGTGGAAGTCGCGCATGAATTATCTCACGACGGTAGAATATTTGGTGTAAATTTCAGCCAAGACGGTAAATACCTGGCTGCTGGGGTTTCTGATGGAAAGGCATACATATATTCTGTTCAGACAGGAACTCTAATCTGGTAGGTTTCCGGGTTGTTAGATCCGAGATTTTAGTTGATGTGTTAGATGTAGCGTCCTCAAAGATTTGCTTCCAGACCCCGAAGGGATCACAAAGGTGTGCTTTACTCCCGACGGAAAGTACCTCGCTACCGGTGCATTTGGTGGTCACATTTATGTAAGCTTCTCTTTCAAGCGTCGCTCTCACCTACTGATCCCTCTCTAGTTCTGGGAAATAAGGACAAAACACGTACGGAATGTTTTCAAAGGACACGCTGATGTCATCCACTCCCTCAACGTCTCCCCAAATGGCCGACACCTTGTCTCCGCCTCGGATGATAACACCGTCCGCCTATGGAACGTGCGCGATGGGACCGCAAAACAATTGAGAGAAGACTTCCCTTTGCTCCTTGATGTGCCTCATTACAGATCCGCTGTTTTCAGCCCCGACGGGAGGTACGTCGCGGCTCCCCACCGTGATGGGGTGGTGAGGATATGGTGTGTACGTACAGGCCAGCTGATGAAAAGGATAAAGACATATTCGAAGTGGGTGCGCGATATCGCTTTTATGCCAGACGGGAAGGGATTGGTGAGGGCGAGAGGAGACGAGACGTTAATATTTATGAACCTCCACTCTTTGACCACCACCCGTTTACGTGCGGTGAACGATTTGCACGATTATGGCCCAGACACGGAGGAACAGACCCCCCCTGGGCCTGAGAGACCCATCGAGAACGAGAGGTATGTTATCTCAGTTGCAGTCACGCCCGACGGCAGATGGGTTATATCTGGCACGGAGTCAAATATCCGTATCTGGAACACGCGCAACGCGACAACCCAATGCATCCTCAAGACTGCCGACGATGTGTCTGTGGAAACAATTGTTACCAGTCCAGCAAGTTGTCATTTTGCTGTTGGTAATGATAATGGTGCGGTGACGATTTGGAGATACTCGTAAGTCACCCACAGTGCAAATGCATAGGAGTTGACTGAAATCATCCTAGAAATGAGTCCCGAGCCTGAGCTCGAGGAGACAGGCAGTCGCTGAGAAAACTAAAGTGTTTGCATAGGGATGTTTGTCGAGTTGAATAACGATGTGCTGTCTTTAGAAAGTATCAAACATCCCCACCTGGATTACTTCAAGTTAGCCAAACCCAAAGTGCAAGGCATGGTCCTTCCTTTCGGACGAGTGTATTTCCGCCTTGCGCGTACCGGTCAAGCAGACCATGTTGTGCAGCGAGGTAATCCTTGCTTGTATTATTGTCGAAGGGGGTTCTGAACGGTGGGGTACGCATACATGCAAAATCCTGTTCCAGTTTCATTAATTCAGTATCTCTTCTCCCCCACAGAACTGTTCCATTTCCTCCACTTCTTCATTTTATTCCCACCAAAGAGGTGGACGGAGGAATCAAGGATTCCAAAATCAGAGTCTGCTGTAGAACGTTGGCTCGACGCCCTCTATTTTGGGTCAAAGAAGAGTTAGAGTGCAACTACTCACACAAATCTCAAGACCGTTCTAAGAGAAGCCGGAGGGAACACTGGTGTCCTCCACCGACAAAAACTTGACCGAGACAGGGGTCGAACCTGTAATCTCCTGATTAGGAATGTCGCGGACTCGTAGTCAGACGCGATGCCATTTCGCCACACGGCCAGGTGGAGGAAATGTTATGATTGTCACTAGGTTCTAAAAACTAGTGGAAACCATCAAGGTTACAACTTGAACGACAATCTTTCTATGTACAAATATTGAAGCAAGACACGTAGATAGGAATTCATTTCATTTTATCAGTTTCACACTCCGTATCTTTGGTTGTGGCAACTTGGCGAACAGCTTCTCCATAACTGTTTTTATAAAAGATGATGTCACCCTCTTCCTCAACGAATTGGCATTGGGTGAAAGAGCGGTATAAAGCGTAGAACGAGAACTGCACGGACCGAGAAGTCAACAGCTGATCACGATCGAAGGAAGCTACATAGATGCTTACCGTCGAATCATAATTATATGCTTCCTTCAGAACAGGTTTGATGGCCTTCGTAATTTTAGGACCATTATCTAATCGGATATTAGCGACTTCGAATTTTGGGACAACGACACTCACAGAAAGGTGCCTGAGAGAAGAAATCTGTACAGGAAATTTAATGAGATTGGTCAATCGAACTTTGAATCTGCTTACGATGAGCGATGTGATCATGACTGATGTTGTGGAAGAAGAATCTTCCCATCCATCCAAGCAGCGGCCTGTCAACGGTGGTAAGGGTACCACGGATAAATGACCACTCCCCCTTTCTGTAATGTGGAATCGTAGGATCGGAGTGGTGGAGATAAGTGAACATGACGACCCTGTCGATGCGTATTTAATCCCCCGGTTGCTCTTGAGGTTATTTAAGAAAAATTTACCAATGGTTAGACATCTACGATGAGAAGGAATCAGAACACAGTCGCCGAAAAGATCTTGGCAAAGCATACCATCCATGGGACTAAATAATACCGCAAAAAGTAGTCCCGCCCTAAATGATACATGACAGCGGCCCACAGTATTAACGAAACGTCGGTCAGTACAATGGATTTGCCTGTCTCCAAAAATATGAGAAATTTCGGATAGGAAAGATAAATGGCATTCACGTTCATGCGACTTGAATAGCGGCGAGTTGGGATTGAAGTGATTTGTACCAGCCGGATACTTCGGATTTCCCATAGCATTTTTTCTACGATATTTGAATTTCGAGTGGAAGAAAGACAGAAAAATACGCACATCATGTAAAACCACCAACCACTGAAAATCAAATTTAGCAAAGAGAATGTACTCGCTGAGCAGACGGACTGACAATATTTGCATGATAAACATACGCCAGACAGCGAAAAGAGGCGTCTCCTCGAATATTTCGGAATAGTCAACTTTCGTGGCGGTCTTCTCATCTGGGAGATTATATTTCTTTCGAGTATAAGGAACATAGTTCTCTTCATTTTCCATTGAGCCAACAGTTTTCTATAAGATTACTGGTTAGAAGGGGAAAATATTCATGGAGAAAATGCCTTACATGATGAGCATGGTGCGTCGAGCGCCAAGAGAAATACGGCACAAAAAGGAACTAGAACGAACATCCAGTTATAAGCGGCGAGAATCGAGTATGAATTTACCGTATGCAAGGTTAAACCGACGGTGTGATTCAATATTTTGCTTCCGTACAACGTCATGTGCCCAGCGTCATGCGCTACGATAAAGAATAAGGGGAGACCAAGGGTTTTAAACGAAGATAGTACGCACCTAAGCAGAACATCCCAGCCATCACCAAACCCTGAAACCAGTAATACGAAAGCCAAAGGGTGACTTTCAAGGCGGTTTTCTGCCACGGGTCGGTAATGTACCCCCCAAAGTTTCCCCTCTCCAACGGGTTAATGTAAGAGGCACACTTGTAAAGGAGAAGAAGGCAGGCAATATTGCGAGCTATGTAGTAAGTAGACTTGATAGGATCCCCTGGCAATGGTGTAAGTCAATAGTCATGAAGAGCACTGCTGTACAAGATCTTACGTTGTAGCAATTCCTTGGGCACTGCGTCATGTACCTCTTTAATGGTGACAGTTGGGGGAGAAAAGGGCGTCTTACGACTTGAACCGCACTCAGTAAAATCGTTCGAAAAACGAACAAGTTTACATACCGCTCTTCGTATTCAGTGCCGTTCCGAAACAACATTTCAAGAAAGGATGGGGCGTATTTTGGTTGATACAACATTTTATACGAGAACGCCAAGGTAACCTCGATCCGCAGAATCGGAGTGCCACAGGAGGATCACCGATCGCCGCAGAATGGTTCGCCACAATTTTGCGATTCTATCGTAATCCTTAGATCGGCATTGAGCTAATCCCATAAGCTGAACACGGAGCAGAGTTTACAATTTCTCATCTGGGTCCCCTGCCTAGCAGCTCCGGGTAACACAGACATTTTGCTCGACGTCGTCAAGCCGGCTGTTTCTCGGAAAGGTTCTGCCAATTTATACTTACAAATTCCATCACTATTCGCGGCGGATCTATTCTGATTCTGTCATCAAAGTGAAAGTGTGGTGGCTGAAAGTCAGAGAACTTCACTGATGAAAACGTCTGAGGGTGTAAGGGGGCCATTGTTATTGCTATATTTGGCCTTTGCCCATCATTGGCATCAACGGAAACATCCAATGCCGTCAAGAGTGTAGTTACCAGTATGATAAGTACCACCCTTCTTGATATAGTCAGCACCTTCTTAACGGAGGTTATGGGTTCTGAGGGGTTACTGGTTATGGAGAGGAGTAGTTTTTGTATTCAATATCAATCATGTAATATTGTCTACCACATCTCTATCAGTTATCATCCTCCTTCGTCAATGATATTCTTTGGATGTGCTGAAGCAGTCGCCATGGCCAACGGGATTGTTTTTTAAACAACCATAAAAGGCACAAAAAGAAGTGAGCTTCGAGCTCTGGAAAACCGCTTGACCATACATATTAAATGTTGTGAGGGCAAATTTAAATGAGTCTTCAAGATCACTCAGTAAAACGCGTGACTAAGGCTGAAGCCAGCTAAGTACCGTACCTCGGGATTGGTCCATAATGGGCCCAGGTGAGGAACCTGTGCCGTGACCCTGGCTGGATGATTCATGTACCTGAGCTATTGCATGACTGAGGAGAAGCGGGACGAAATTAATCATGCGCCCTTGGGGATACCTGCGGATTTCAAGTTCTAGTAAATCCAGTTACAATTAACCCTCTCTGATCGGACTCCACCCCGGGCAACAGTTGAGAATCAACTCGGGAATGGGCACGACTGGGTGTCGCCAAATCAAGCCGAAGTGAAATCCCATGTAACGACAGGCATCACAAGTTTTGGAATCGCAAGGGGAGAGATAGGCGCCATCTAACTTCGTCCTTACCAGAAATACAAAAAGCGGCATGGCAGAATATGGAGAGAATTTCCTATTCTGGTAATCAAATCAAATTGGTGACAATTTCGAGAGGTCACCAGCATGAATACCATTGTCTTAGACTCAGAGATTCCCGTGAGGGCACCCGATTGATTGATTAAATTAATGATGAGACAGAACGACCCATCAGAATAAAACTGACCAACCCTTGTCCTATTACACCCCCGATCAAAAAGGAAGAAAAGTACCCTGTGCGGCTATCGTTGGAGATATGCTTGCAAATCAATTGTCTGCAGACGGGGTTCATGACATAAGGGTATATGTCGTTAACCACTGTATTGGGATCTTCCGAGAAGAAGAATTGGCCAACGTGGACGAGCCTTGAGGCCTCGAGGATCGGCAGAGGGAGAAGGCTGATTGAGCACACTGGTGCCCCATTTAGTGATTTTAAGGTTACTTCCCAATGAAGGAATGGGCGTTTGAAGTTGAATCGGGAAGAAGTAAGAGGTTATTGTCTGTTCTGTCCGTTTGGCTGAGGAAGTGCAATGTGTTACGTTGCATTGGGAAAGGCGACTTTCAAATTTTAACTTACGAATTTAAACCTCTCAGAATTATGTAAACAAAAATGATCAAACTTGAATCCAACTTGAATCTTTCGACCCTGTCATGGTAATTCATGCTTCCTTACAACTGTTTCAGGTGGGTCTTTGCGTGCGCAACATATATATATCTTCCAGGCGTCAAAAGTTACTTTACGAACAAATCTTATGAGGTGTTGGTAATCATGGGTCCGAGTCTACGTTCAAATTGCGTTCAAAACGATTTCTATTTTTAGCTTCAATTCTCTGACAGCCTCCTCGGAGTCTCTTGTTGTGAATATTGTATCCTATCCTTCACCAGATGTCGCTCTTGACTCCTACTCTGGTTCGTTTTGTACGTAGCACATTTTTCTGTAAGTCATTTTCCTGTAACACAAGCGTCTACTGATCTTCCTCTCTTACATAGTGTCATCCAAGTCGTCGTTTGACCTTTTCCTATATTACGTTACATAAGCCCGTGCCGTTCAAGTTACTATTAGAGTTGTCTTGTACACTTTGACAGATACCCTTGTGGCCACCTCGAGGCCTTCTTCCGGCTTGCCTCATGATCATCGACTCAGCGACATGTCCTCCGCTGCAACAAAGAAGTCCAAGAAGAAAAACGGAAGCGGCATAGAAAAATTCTTTGGGGGTCTGTTTATGCCACGCAAATCTGCATCTGCTGCAGGAAGCGCTGAGCCGACACCCTCAGGTAAGTATTAATTGGCTCTATCTCAGTTTTGTTGAAGATGATTCTACTCCAGGCAGCAATGCTACCTTGAATCAGCGTATGCATTTTACTAGATTCCTACCTCAAAGACCTAGCAGACACCCAGATCCTACCACCCCCTTTCCGTTACAGCCAGAAAGAGCAAGCGCGCCAGATCTGCAGTCTTCCGCCGTAGGTCAAGGTGCGATTTGCAAATACGCTGAGTTTTCGCATTGGGGTGATACATTGCAACAGATCCAGCCTCTACGAATCCGGAAGTCAACGGCAAAAGAGGATCTTGGGGTGGCTTGGCGGTTCACGCAGACACTCCTCATGAAGGTGCTGGACTGCATTGATACCAATCCAGTTAAAATGGCATTCTCTTTTGCCAAGGCTATCATCGAGATTAAAAATGTAGGTCGTCGTCGTTTCTGTGTCTTGGGAACAGGCTGACCAACTACCTCAGGTGGTCGGGGACAACAAGGACGGGCTTACACAACATGTCGAGCAAACGGCAAACAGACTCCTGGCTGTGGAGAGGACTGTGGCTATCGGCATTCCGAATTCTGCCAAGATGGACGAACTTGGGCTGTAAGTCGTAGTTCGTACTCCGTGTGCTGGTATAACATCTCCATCTAGGATTCTTCAGGAAGAAATAAAGAAGTTAGAAGATCTCGCCCGTAAACCGCTTGCCAAACGGACGCTAGACCATGAAGAAGACAAGAAGACAATTCAGCAAATTTTTCAGCGTGTAAATGAGGCTACGATGTCCTTCCAGGTGCATATTCACATATTTATGTACATTTTATGTAATTTTAATGTATTTCGTTCCCAGTTCGAGATGGCTAACAGCATTCAGGAGACAGCGAACATGATACACGACGATATCAAAGCAAGCGTCTCGGTTTCCTGACTTGTGACCAACACTGATCGATTGAACAGAAAAGCAGCCTGGAACGTTTGCATCCCTCTCAGAAGGCTGGCCACAAAACAGCTCTTGAACAGCAGGGACTAAAACGTGATGAGTGTACAGTTGGAACACGCCTCAGGATATTGGAAGACATCATCGATTGGGCTAACGATCGCTCATCGGGCAGCCCGCATGTCTTCTGGCTGACTGGTCAAGCTGGCTCCGGCAAAACCACGATTGCGTATACCGTGGCCAAACGATTCGAGGAAGGCGTTCATACCAATCAACAACACACCATCTTGGGTGCCAACTTTTTCTGCTCGAGACAATTTCAAGAGACGCAAGTCCAGACGCGTATACTTCCCACCATCGTCTATCAGCTTGCTCGAAAATGCAGATCGTATGCAAACGCCTTACATGTTGCCGACAAATTTCATGCAGTCAAGTGTTTAGTCACCACCACACAGATGAAAGATCTTCTGGTTGGACCTTGGCAGCAGTCCGAAGTGTCACGTCCTCCTGAACTACCACCCTATCTCATTGTCATCGATGCTCTTGACGAGATCAAGGACGACAAAGGACCGACTTTTTTAGGCCATCTACTGACAGTAATCAAGGAATACGACCTGCGGGGTTTCAAGTTTCTTGTAACAAGCCGATCAGATCCACGTATTGATAAACTCGCGTTCAAGGCCATCTGTCGCTTCCAAGACGTGCCGATCGGCCAGGCAAAGTCAGACATCGATACGTACCTGAAGAACAAATTGCCGATGCTCGCTGGCTGTCCACAGCTAGCCGAGCTTGGACTGCGAGCAGGTGGTCTATTCATCTACGCTGCCACAGCGGTGAAGTACCTGAACCGGCGTGCCTCAATCAAATCTGGAGAGCAGACCGAGATGCTTGAAGAACTCCTTGCGAAATCATACGAACCAGCTTCTGCACAGAAAGCTACATTTTTAATCGATGAATTATACCGACAGATTATGCACGACGCCTTTTCAGACTTAGAGGGAAGGTTCTTGACTCGACGGTTGTGTATCCTTTATACCATCCTGTGTATGGCTGAACGCACATCCACTTCAGTCGTCGCCGCGCTCCTCGTGGAAGATGATGAGGTCACAAGGGCCGTCGCAGAGGATCTCCATGCCGTGCTCTATATCCAAGACGATCGCGTTTTCTGGTATCATGCTTCCTTCCCTGACTTCATCTTTGATCCAGCCCGGTCGAACTTTCTTCTCGGTGAGGACCAATTTGCGTTTTCATGTAACGAACCCGCCCACCACAATCTTCTCGGTGAATCTTGCTTCCGTGTCATGAAGTCTGGTCTGCGGTTTAACATGGTTGATATACCCTCATCCTTTCTACTCGACAAAGACAATGCCGACGCCCTGTCTGAGAAGGTTAACAAAAACATCAGTGCTGTGCTGAGGTATTCATCTCGCCATTGGACTCACCATTTGCCCTCGCCGCACGGGGCCAATCCCAATAGCTTTGTTGCCGCGTATCCGACTTCCTCCAAATTCGTGTCCTGTTCTGGATTGAGGTGATGAACTTGCTGGGATTACGCAACCAGTGTACTGACGCATCAGTGGCTTTTAAAGGTACGAATTTGTATGGTTTTAGCCGTAGTGCAACAGCTAATGCTGTGAATCAGTACGGGAATTGTTATTCGGAATTGGCGCGCGATGTTGGTGAAGCAGCCAATTTTGCTGCGCATTTCGCTGGGAGCCCAGCGGCCGCATCAACACCACACCTGTACATCTCAGCATTGGCAACATGGTCTCAGAGCACGAATCTGTGTCGTAATTGGAAGAAGCAATTTTCTCGTATCCCTATCTTTACTCATACGAAAAGCAGTGTTGGTCTGCCATTGATGACCGTGCCAACTGGAGACGTAATCATGGCCGTCGCGTTTTCAAGTAATGGGAAACAGATCGTGTCTGGATCATGGGACAACACTGGGCGGGTGTGGGATGCGTCGACGGGTGCAGTGCTAAACATACTAAAGGGCCACAGAGACTTGGTAACCTCCGTTGCGTTTTCGAGCGACGACACACAGATTGTGTCTAACTCGTATGATTGGACTGTGCGGGTATGGGATGCGTTGACAGGTACTGAATTGAAGCTGCTGAAGGCCCACACCAGCGTTGTCACCTCGGTTGCAATTTCGAGCAACGGCAAGGAGATTGTGTCTGGCTCAGGTGATTGCTCTTTGAGGTTGTGGGATGCATGGACAGGTGCTGAGCTGAAGGTGCTGGAGGGCCACACCATCCTTGTCAATTCAGTTGCGTTTTCAAGCGATGGAAAGCAGATCATATCTAGCTCAATGGACAACTCTGTGAGGTTGTGGGATGCATCAACAGGTGGTGAGCTAAAGTTGCTGAGGGGCCACACAGACAGTGTCGACTCGATTGCATTTTCAAGCGATGGCAAGAAGATTGTTTCTGGCTCGGCCGACAAACCTGTTCGGATGTGGGATGCCTTGTCAGGTGCGGAGCTGAAGGTGCTGAACTGCCACACAAGCAGTGTCACCTCGGTTGCATTTTCAAGCGATGGAAAGCAGATTGTGTCTGGTTCATTGGACAACTCTGTGAGGTTGTGGGATGCATCGACAGGTGCCGAGCTGAAGGTGCTGAATGGCCACGCTAACTCAGTCGAATCAGTTGCGTATTCAGCCGATGGCAAGCGGATCGTATCTGGCTCAAAGGACATGTTTCTTATGGTGTGGGATGCATTGATAGGGGCAGATCTGAAGGAGCTGAAGGTCCACACCAGCTTTATCCTATCAGTGGCGTTTTTCAAGTGATGGAAAACAACTCGTGTCTGGATCGGAGGACAGCTCTTTGCAGGTGTGGGACGCGTCGACGGGTGCCGAGCTGAGGGTTATGAAGGGCCATACCAACGCTGTTAACTCGGTTGCGTTTTCAAGTGATAGCATGCAGATTGTGTCTGGCTCAAGGGACAAGTCTGTTCGGGTTTGGGATGCGTTGACAGGTGCAGAGCTGCACGTACTGAAGGGCCACACTCACGGTGTCAAATCGGTTGCATTTTCGACAGACGGCAAGTGGATCATATTCTCAGGACATAAATCTGTTGGGATGTGGGATGTGTTCACAGGTGCGGAGCTGAAGATGCCGGAGGCCACATGAACGTTGTCGCCTCGGTTGCGGTTTCAAGTGATGGCAAGCTGATCGCGTCTGGCTCATGGGACAGTTGTGTGCGGGTGTGGGATGCATCGACAGGTGCTGAGCTGAAGGTGCTGGAGGGCCACACAAGCAGTGTCAACTCGGTTGCCTTTTCAAGTAATGGCGAGCAGATCGTATCTGGCTCATGGGACGAATCCGTGAGGGTGTGGGATGCCTTGACAGGTGCTGGGCTGAAGGTGTTGAACGGCCACACAAAATCGGTGAGCTCGGTTGCATGTTCGGGCGATGGCAAGTGGATCGTATCTGGCTCAGCAGACAATTCTGTTCGGGTGTGGGATGCGGCGACAGGGGATGAACTGAGGGTGCTGAAAGGCCACGCAAGCTTTGTGACATCAGTCGCACTTTCAAGCGATGGCACACGTATCGTGTCTGGCTCAGTTGACAAGTCCGTGCGCGTTTGGGACGTGTCAATTGGTTCTGAGGATTGGAATCTGGCAGAGACAAGTTGGATTAACTCCTCCCAGGGACAGGACCACCTTATGTGGGTGCCACGGGGGACACAGATGACCACACAGTCTAATACCCTCATCATCTCTCGCAACGGCTCTGGATCTGTTGACTTTGGACAGCACATGATAGGTGTTGAATGGGTTGGCTGTTATACACCAACTCAATAGTGTCAAGGAACTCTTTAGGTGGCCATCGTTAGAACCCCTTTTCTTTGTAGACAGAAACATGCACATTTATGTAAAACGACACCCTGATAGACACACTGATGAGCTGTGCGAAATCTACATCCAGCAGATTCCTTTTCTACTGAACAAGTGCCAGCTCAGGAAAGGAGCAATTTCATGCATGACGCCATGCTTCCTTTATTTGTGGTGAGTTTTCTCAGGATAAGCGGAGAGAGATTGATCGTGGATTTCAATTATGTAAATCCAGTACTACAATTATCTCTGATCGATTCGGACAGGGAAGGAAGCAACACTGGGCGACGGATAGAACATACTGAATTAAGCCGAGGCGAAATCCCATATGCATCTCGCCATTGAGATACAGAAAAGCGGAATACGGTGGCAGAATAAAGAGCAAATTCCCTATATATATCTTCAGATGGTACAAAATTGGTGCCATAAGTTCGTACAATACTCAAAGAAGCCGCCACCATAAACTCTAGGGCTTGATCACGTTTTCGTAAGACGCACTCGTATTGATTCCCTGTCCGAGCCAACTTCAATAATTTATGGATGAAAGAGAGAACGACGCACCATCGTAATAAAACTGACCAACCCCTGTCTTATAACACCCCCGATCAGATGAGTTTGGAACACAGGGTTATACTTTCCTTCCGGTCCGTGGCTGTCGTTGAAGATATTCAGCGAGTCTTGCAGATTAAGTGTCCGCCCACGGGTGTTTCGGATAGGATTAGTGACATAAGGGTACATGTCGTCGACTACTGTATTGAGGTCTTCCGAGAAGAAGAACTGGCCAACGTGGACGAGTCTTGAGGATCGGAAGAAGGAGTGCTGTGATGGCGAGTCTGGAGAATCGGGCAGAATGCCCCATTCAGTGAAAACCTTTGCGTGAATATGCGTTGCTCGACCCGAATAATATCCGGGATAGATGGCTGGATAGAGGTAAAAAAATATTAGACAAAGAGGAGTAACGAAACAAACTTACTAGTGAATTGGACGACACCATTCTTATCAGTTGTCCATGCACCTCTCAACCACGTCTCCTGTGGCTCTGTTCTGGGAAAGGCAGTCAGCAATCCCCTTCGAACACCAGACTCTGCCGGCTTCTCGTCTCGAAATTGTGGGTAGGGCACGGGGTGACCTTGAGTTACATTTATAAGCTAATGTTTCGTAATAGTCAAAGGACTAACCTGCATACCGACCAGTGGCATTCGCCTGCCAGATGTCGACCAAGACGTTTGGTAGCGGCTTACATGTTTCAACGTCTATGACGCCAATGTCCAGCATCTGTGGAACCTCTTGTCAGCACATTGCCACAGGATAAAAACATAAACTCACCAACAATAGGCCATCTTGATACTCTGCAATATTACGCCTGATGGGATGGCCTTCGATATGGTAGTATGGTCCCTCCGTCACCTCTGGTGCTAGAACACATGTATTGTTCTGTATGTGTGTTTCTGAAATAGGCATGCACTCCATATGTTTTCGCTGATCATCATGACCACAGTCTCCATCCGTTGTAGCATCGGCTGGCTTTGGTGATTCCAAAAGATCTGCGTAATAATTGGAAGAGAAGAGGCGTTGTTCGTGAAATGCGAGGCTTGGAATGCCAGGGTGGTTGTACAAAGTGCGTTGGGCAAAGTCATGTTTCCGTGAGCGTGTGAACGATTCGACAGCAGGTGCACACTGGTGACCTTTAGCTTAGCAGGTTGCCATTGTCTTTCGCGAGACACATACATGATATGCTGCGACCTGCAAACCCCTAAGTACATCTCTCTCTTCTTCTGTCTTCGCATGTTTGTGTGCGCTAATGATTGTCAAGGCAGACAACAAGACGGCAATTTGTCTAGCTGAAGGGTGCCACATCGTGTCTCAATGCAAGGAATGTAGGTAATCGGTACCCTGTGTTCTGCATTCTTGTAAGACCCGTCCGACGGGAACGGCCCACTTTGATACGCGGTGGATTTCGATTTTTTTCTCCAATACATAGGACACATTTAGCAACAATATATCCTTTACTTCAGAAAACGCATACTATTTCCATAGAAATAGTGGAATACCATGGTCAATCTTGTGGAAAGTGGGAATACGTTCGCAGTTTATTATGCTTTCCCACTTATGAGATATTTTCGCTCGCTTCTCTTCCGAACAAGTTGGATTCCTCCCGGGCTTTCCCAAGAGTGAGCGGAAGTTCCTGCCGTGCGGATCACCGAATTAGCAATATCCTTATTAGGAAAGCGAATGACCATTGAACCCCAGTGAAAGCCGACTCTGAGTTCAGCTGCAGATATCTGTTAAATATCTGCAGATGCCGGAGAGCATCTGCAACGCGGAAAGTTGCGCATGAGATGGGATTTTGTCCCTTTTGCGGATTTCGTTCCGCAAATATCTGAGCTTCGGAAATACTATCTTGAACCGATGAAATATATGTTCAACCCGAATAATTTCATTAATGGCGTAGCAAGTACCCACGTTAACCCTGAGAGTAGATGTTCTTTCTCAGTCAACTCGCATTCCTGGTGATCCAATTCGAATTAGCGCCGGCGTTTTGTGCGACAAATTCCTTGGGCTAATCTAGCCAGATAGCGTGACTTGCCCCCCTGATATCGTCCTCCCACCCCGTCGGCCATTCTGCGACTTCATTCACTCCGCCAGTTCCCAATCCATTGTACTCCAATATTCGTACGGCCCCGTTCCCTGGTCCACCTTCACCGAAGGTAGCTTCATCATCGTCCGTCAATACAATCCATACTCCATTTTCATCCTGTTTTGAGAGTAAATCTATTGCGTTTGCTTTACCACCTGATGTTGGCGTTTCAAACCTTTCTTCAGTCCCATCTTGCGCGAAATCCCCTTTTTCATTCAGGGCAATGATAGTAAGCCAACCACGCACATCTGGTGATGACCCGCGTGTAGTTGTTACGAGAAATTTGGGCAGAGACGATGGTGATGTGGAGGGAGCAAGAACCAGTGTGTCTCCTCGGAAAAGATGGACAGATGAAACCGAAGACGCGAGATTTTCTGGGAGGAGTGAACGAGAAGACATGTGTACGAGCCTTGTACCATCCGGAACGATACGATATGCATCAACCAAGTTCGCTTGGAGTACACCTCAGAACTAAGTAGTCGTATTCATTATCTGGACTCACTGTGTTCAGTGACACAATACAACACCTCTCCATTTGGGTGCACCTTTAAGTGCCTTGGGCCGTCCTTTACTCCTTGTCCCTCCCTCGGGGATCTCACGCTAGTGATATGGGTTAGCTTCCCGCTAGAAGAGTCATGGTCATACGCCTCAATCGTATCGGTTCCAAGCACGGGTATGAAAGTGTATCGCAGATCGGGAGTAAACTCGATCGCGTGTGAACCATATCTCTGTTCCAGAAGAAAAAGTGTGAAAGGTTTGTTAGCACTCGTCGAAGAACTGAGGCTAACTGACTAATGCTGCCCGTGTTTTATCTGCCTTCTCTAAATCTTCCTTATCCACAAAAAGTATTTCCTGTACCTTATCTCCAAATCCACCCGTAATTTCATCGATACGGTGCACTTCGCCAGTGGGGCCACCAGCGGAATATACGAACTTGTGTGGTGGGGGAATATTCACATAGGATGACACAGCCCCTTTGAATGGATTTTTATCAGGGTCAAGAAATGACAGAGGGCGATCATTATTATACTTATGGGTGTCTGTCCAATATTCCATGCGTTCCAGTCTCCACTAGGAGTGGAAGTCAATCCCCAACAATGCAGCATCGGTGGCCACGCCCAACTAGTCCCGAATATTTTAATTTCTTTGACTTCTCCAAAATTTGCATCGCTTCGACTTCCATAGTCAACCTTGGCCAGATACTGGTGTGGACCAAATTCTCCTGGTATACGTTTAACTTTAGTCAAGGTCCTTGCCGAGGGGGAAAATACAAGAAGAAATATAGATAGGGAGCGGAAGGACCCAGCAAGAATGTAGTGATTTGTGTCATGCAAAGTGAGATTTTGTGAGGACAGGAAGGTGTGTTGCAGTTGGGAGTCCATTACGAAAGATATGTAGCCTGAGGCAACCAAGGCGGTCCGGCGCTCATGCCAAATAGCTTGCGATTGCTATATATAGCTATTGATACGACATGATGTATAAAAATCAAAGGATCCTGCTGTGGTACATGGTTTGGAACATATTGTTATTAAGGTCTGTCTCATCTGGCATACTATTTGCAAGGATGATATCACCAACCCCACTATCGAATCGCCGTTATGCAATTTTGTTGATACTTACTTACTTACAAATTTAGGAGAGAACAGCTCAACCGTTTTATTGACGGGAATAAAAATCTAAAGCATCCAGATGAAACCTGACAAGATCAAAGTCCAATAACCGCCTCAACAAGACCAGGTACTGCATCATAAAAATCGAGCACTAAAGGCAAGCTCAGAGGTGTGAAATTAAGACAGAAAAAGAAGGTAACTTACTGACAATGCCATTTCGTTTTCCCTTTCTCGCTTGCAACCAGGGAAGCAACTTTTGGTTCATCCCTTCAACGCCGCTAGTCCCCAAAGCAAAAACCTGTTGAGGGTAAGGTCACTACAAATACGGAAACAAAATTGAGATGAACACACCTGAGGCGTCATAGGAGGTTGATCGTCGATGAATACAGCGCTTGCAAAGCTGATATATAGTTGATCTGGGTGGCTATTCCCTGCCTCAGTGATATGTGCAGTTGTCACGTTGAACTTGGCTTGGATATAGGCCAGTGCACCCGAACCCTTCGCAATATCTGCACTAACGTCATAATAGTCCTGTAATTCGTCATAAGACGAGTCATATTTTTCCAAAAGGTGACCTTTTACCTCAATGTAAGCAACCTGCTTCTGGGCAGCATTATAAGTGAGCTCGATATTTTTCCCGTTATCCGACCATTGCCCAGCGTCAAGATAGATACCAAACCGCCTGTCAAGGCCACTGGACAGGAGGGACCAACTGAAGCGCTGAAGGAGAGTTAATTTTCCGCGCGCCTCTCCCAAAGTGCCTAACTGAGGGTGAACAAAGAATATTCGGAATCATTTTTTGTGGACAAACGAAGGAAAACATACTGCTCCATTAGTTTGGACCCAATATTCCTTTGCAAGTGGACTGTTTAGAATGTTGTACAGTTTCTCGTAAAATTGGGCGTCATTTGGGGTGCCGGTGTTCCCTTCGTGGTTGATGGACACTAGGACAGCTTCTCTGGGGTGACGATTAAGCCATTGGTAGATTCCAAAGAAGACATCCTCCACACGGGTCGTTGGTGCAAGGAGTGCATTGGCTAGGGTTCCAAGATTCAGTTACGTATGGTATTGACAAAGAACGTCCTCACAGTGCCAAAATCCAAGACTATCGTTTCCTGGGTTGTATGCAATTCGGAGATCAAAAACGCGAATGCCCTCATTAAGGGATTGCAGGATGGAATGCTCCTGGCAGCGGTAACGGTTTGCAGGTGGAATTCTGCATTCAGAGGTATGTCAACTGACAAAGTTCTTTGTCTATGGTCCTACTCACGGCCCTGTATAACGAATGAGTGAAGCTTGAGTCGCGTCGGAGTAATTCCCTGAATTCAATCGAACCGATCAATAGTTGGGAAGATGAAATTAAAGTCGTGTTACAAGTAGAAGTATCGTGCGTTCCAGGCAGGTTCATCTGCACGAGCTTGGTGCTGTCGGCAAATTTGGCCATCCAGTTGCAAGTCTTTTGGTACTTTGAACAACCCTCATCGGTTCCTGTATTAAAATTATCTTTTGTTTCATAGTTGGAGATAGGAGACTCACCAGCGATAGGACCAGCGCGGGTCAATATTTCGTTCAATGCTTCTTGGGCCAATGCCAGAGATTTCTGATCATCCGAATGGGAGGCTCTGGTTCGAGTCAATACTGTCGACATGATTGCTGCAAACAAGACTGCTGCAACAAACAGCAGAGACATTCTCCGGGGGCTCTGGAAAAATCCTTCAACTCTTGAGCTCAGGGAAGTGGGCAAATAAACATGGCCGAAAAGCCTTCGGCATCAGTACTAGTTCTCCCCCTATTTGTCGACATGCACGTTCTTATGTACACTTTTCGCGTGGCAACCCAGGTCAACCACGAACTGTCGGTCTTTTGGGTTCCTCACGTAGAATGTTGGTCGCTGGTTATGTCGTCCTCAAGCTGGCGACGACAGTGGTCGCGAAGCCAGTCCACTATCCTCCCCAACAATCTCACATTTGCATTGACGGGTCCTGGCGCGCCTGGGATTTATACCTCGTCGGAAACATCAGACGCTCAGTATGGAACCTACAACTGGTGTAATAGGCCTCATGGCGGCCAAGGGAATACAAGTGAGTCCTGAGTTGTCAACTTTCCAGTGTTTTCAATCTTTATCCAGAACCCCACCTGAGGATCACATTCTTCAATACATGGAGGTGATCCAAAGACATCACAAACGCACCCCTTACGCGTCAAACATATTCTTCAAGGAAGACGTGGAGTGGACTTGCATTGGATCTGGTCCTACCTTTGGCGGAACGAGGTATGTGTCCTGCCTAAAGGAATTCAACCACCAGTCAACATACCCGGACCCAGTTCAGATAGGGACATCTCCCCTGTTCAATGGCAGGCTTTCACGGATTCATCCAACCCCTGGACCACTTCCGTTGGACCAGGTTTCGTCGATAGTACGTCTAGCAACATTCCTTTGATTATTATCTCCTGAACAGTCCGGAGGTTTAGAAGGTTCAATTGTACACGGAAAAGTGCGTTTGCGCTGATCCCATTGTTAACTTCTAATTTCCTGTATATTGATACCTACCCAGAATCACGTTAGTGTATTGTGGACTACATTGGACATAAGGCCCACATGCGACGCAAATCCCTCGACCATGCCCTCGTTGCTTTCACTCGAACATCATATCTTCGTTAAGACCCTCGGAAAGATCATCACCCCTTTAAGTGGAGTTTTGCGATGCCATCGACAATGTCAAGACCAGGACCCAGTAAGGTAAGCTCGTCGTTTTCATGCTGGTTCGAGCCTCAGCTATTTTTGATAAGGTATCCGGTTTTCCCAAGGACGATACTACAGGATGGCATAATAACTTTGATCAGTATGCACTGCACCCCTCCGACGTCTGGCTGAACTACTCACCCTTCAGTGCTAAGCAATGCCACGGAAAAGCTTTGCCTCACAATTTGAATGGTACTTCTATCCGCGTCACCCAAGAGGATGTACGGAAAACTTTGTCGCCCTTTCTCCCATTAATTTATTATCACACCTAAAAGGCCGACACCGTGTATCGGCTCGGAAATTGGGTACCTCTATCGCGACGCGCCTGCCTCAACAACGTATTATGCGCTCAAATACGGTGCATGGGTTCTGGAATTGAAAGACCACTTTCAGAATAGTGTGAGCGGCCGGTCTTTCCTACAACTGAAGGATATTGTGATTCATGGAAGGTTTTTTCGTCATGACCAGGTTCGGTACTTCCACAACGTGAGGATTACCTGTCTTTATTCTAATTTTACACTAATAACCGGTATCAGATTGCTCATGATGGTTTGGGCTGGCATGTAAATCAGCATTTTTTTTCTTATGAGGAATTTCAATTTTTGCTCAGGGGCTCAGAGGTCGTCTTTGAACTCTACAGTGCCGAGTCAGACTACTTCGTCCGCGTTCTCTGGGGAGGCCAACCGATGAAACACCTCTACGCCTCTTGGTGTGCTCGATATGATACCACTTCAGGATTATTTAAATGTAAGAATGGTTCCGCTTATCATTGGGCTCTATCGTTGAACAACTTCAGACATCGATTCTACAGTCGGCAGTAGCAGCGATTTGATGAAACAATGCAATGCAATAGTTTTTCCAAATGTCGTACAGTACATATATATTACAAGACCAGAAATTGCACATAGTGACAATATTAACCATAAATTAGTGGGCTGGAGATGACTTTGCCGGATGAGCGGGACGACATTCCTTCCTCTGTGACGTTGGAACTCCGGGCCACGCTCTGCATTACAATGCGATGTGCCTAGCCGAAAATATTGGTTGAGGCGAAGCGGTGCGCATAAGTACTGGACATACCTGAGCAGAACTAACTGGCGAGCACACAACACTAGGCACAGAAGCAAGCTCGAAATGCGGTATGCGTGGTGCAGGGGGTACCTCGCCCGGAGATTCCATAGACCAATCGTGTGGAGTAGACCAATCGTGAGGCGCAGACCAATCGTGAGGCACAGACCAATCGACCGGAGCCTGTTTCTCTGTTTTCCCGACGCGCCAAAAACGACGAAGCAGTGAACCCGGGCCCCACACCTTTTTCCCTGTTTTCCCACCTCCCACATTGTTGGTTCTTATGCGGGGTCCCACACCCTGGAAGAACCCAAGTATCAGAAATCATGCTTCAAGAAGATTACGATCGACTGCGCTCACCGAACCAACAATCGTCCTCTCCGCACTATAGTCGCCATTGAAACGGGGTTCCACAACCTGAAACGACCAAAGTGTCAGGAACCATGCTTCAAGAAAAGAATCTATGACCAACGTCTGTACTCATAGGGGCAATACTAGAGGTCATAGGAGTAACACTTGAGCTTCCCGACTTGACATCCTTCGACGTGATCCAAGTGTTCACGTTCCTCTCCGTTATCGGATTTTGCTGATAGACATTGTCCATCACAACCGTATTCATCTGAATACCCTTCGACTGAATATACCCTTGGAGATCATTGGCAACCTGTTGGAGGGGTGTGCCATTTTCATAGACGTTTTTGACTATAGTTTTCTCGAATTCCTTGATGAATTTTTCGGTTTCGATGGTTTCCAAAGCAGTGCCCACAATGAGGTCGCCTAGTTTGTTGGCCATGAGAAGAGGGAATATGTGCCCACCGGTTATTTTTGCCAGAGCGGTGTAAAAATCGACTGCACGCTAGAATCGGGTTTTGAAAATCAGTACATGACCAGCTCCACAACGAAATTAACTATACACACATTCCAATAACTGAGAGCGGGTTCACAGGCGATGACAAACTATAAAGTAAACAAGTTAGAGCTGGCGTTAAATATAAGAATTACTCGGCGTATCGTACCAAGGTGATCCCTTTCTCGGACATTTGACGAGCGACTTCGAGCGGGTCATTTTCTACAGAGCTCGGTTATTACGAGAAAAACAAAAAGTGAATAAACTTACGATCAGGAGACTCGCTGAACCCATCTCCTGCTTCTCCCAATCCGTGAGGAGGAGAATCAGTGATTAGAACCACCATTTTAATGGAGTCTTCAGCCCAATTCAAATCTAAGGCTGCTGCCAGTGCCGCCGTCTGCGCCTCAGGTCCGTCTCCTCCTCCAGTAGCGACAAGACCGGAAAGATTCTTCTGCATCACCTCAATATCAGAGGTGAACCCGAATGGTTTTGTGACATAGGTATTGTCTTGCGGAGGATGGTCGCGGAATGCGATGAGCCCAAAACGAATTTTATCTGTTGAAATTTCAGAAGCTGCAGCTATTTTCTCGCAGATATCGCGGATAGCCTGTGTTGCAGCCTTGATATATGGGCCTTGGCTTCCTGTAGTGTCTTGAAGAAAAACTATATCCCTAATAAATAGTTAACATACTGCAAAGGAATGAGCCAATTGGGCTTACAGATTGTTATTGTTGCGCTTTGCATCAGCACCTTTGTGAGTGGCCTGAAAAGGGGGTGCCTTTTTTTGTTCTTTCTGAAATCCCAGAACCATCTTGTTCAGGGAGATGTGGAATAAGGATACAGGAATTGACGTCTCACAGTCAATGAACATATATAGACCTCTAGCTCATAAATGCGATGTCCAGAGTGGCCAGACAGGTTCAATTGAGTTTCTAATCCGACGTCCGTATTAGGCACAAAGAGCAGTGCACAAGTGCAATGCAGTGTGGGGCTGGCTGCACGTTCCTGCGGACATCATTATGGTCTCGTCGCTCTTGGTGGCAAGGGGATTAGTATACATAATATTTCTCATATGGTGCCAGTCGATTATGTGAGTTCAAACGTTCAAGGGCCAAATTTGGGAAATTTTTAAAAAAATGTGACCGTAACAGGACTAAATTTAGACTACGATTTTCTGTCAATTTGTCAGAGCATGGGGCTGTCGTTCTAATATACAAAAGAAGCACTTCCGGTCTGCGGCCATAGCCCGTGCGGGAAGATAATGCCCATCACTGAAAGCATATGGCGAGTGACACGGAGCCTGACTCACCGCAGGAGTTCCTGGAACATCATGATTAAGCAATGCAAACCGCATCCATCTTGAGGGCTTTGACGACGAGGATGAGGTCTGGAAGCCAAAGATGCCCAGAAGGACTTTAGCTCTCGCAAATACACATCGCACAGACGCATTCCAGACATTGGCACGGCAATTTGACATTTAGATGGGGGATTGGATTTCTATTAATAAGATAAGAAATTCACCCTGTTTTGCCAGTGGGGTGCCCTATTTAGGTTGTACAAAACTAGTGGTCCGGCACCATAGGCTCTATTACCGTTCGTAGTGACCCTTAACTTTGGAAATTTTTCACAGTTGAATTGTTGCCATTGAATTAGCAAGGCATGACAAATTCCCCTACGGTCAGGCAACTCATAATAAATATTTGGACTAAGAATTTCTTTCCCAGAATCGCGTGAGGTCATTCCCCCCTCAGTGACTTCAGAATTGCGAGCCATGCTCTGCATCACAACACGATGTGCCTAGTAGCATTAAAATTAGTCAATGAGAAGTACTGCACATCAAGGGAACAAACCTGAACAGAATCTACAGGTCCTTGCACAATGTTGGGTGCAGGTGGAGCCGAGAAACGCGGCGCTGGGGGTACACCGCCTGACGGGAGTGCCGAAGGGTATTCATAAAGCCCACTACTGTAACTCGCACTACCGTAACCCGAATACATTGGAGCAGCACTGCCCGGTACTCTGAAGGGCCCTCCCTGGTAACCTCCCATATTGTATTCTGCTTTGAGCCGGGGTTTAACAACCTTGACAGCACGAGTATTAGAGTCCATTGTGCAAGAAAATCATCAATTATGCTCACCGAAGCAACATTTGAGCTCCCAGCTTGGACATTCTTCGACATTAGCCAAGTGGTCACGTTCTGCTCTGCCACTGAACTAGGACGATAAACATCCTCCATCACAACTTTACTCATCTGAATACCCTTCGAATGAATTTGCTCTTGGAGGTTACTGACCACCTGGTGGACAGGTGTGTCGTTATCATAGACGTCTTTGATTATAGTTTGTTGGAACTCGCTGATGAGCTTCTCAGTTTCGATAGTTTCCAGAGCAGTGCCAACGATGAAATCGCCTATCTTGTCGGCCATGAGAAGAGGAAACATACGCCCGCTTGTTATTTTTGCCAATGCGACATAGAAATCGACTGCATGCTAATTTCCATCATGAATCAGTACTCAAAAAACACTATCTGAACACTTCGTACCTTCCAGCGACTGAGAGAAGGTTCACAAGCAATAACGAACTAATATCAAAAACAACAATTCAGGGACCGTCTTTAAATGAAATTAAGAGTCGATAACACACCAAAGTGATTCCCTTCTCGGACATTTGACGGGCGAGTTCAAGCGGGTCATTCTCTAGAAAGCACCTTGTCAGGAGAAGTGATACCAAATTACATACATTAGACCTACGATCAGGAGATTCGCTGAACCCATCTCCTGCTTCTCCCAACCCATGAGGAGGAGCATCGGTAATCAGAACCACCATCTTCATCGCGTCTTCAGCCCATTCCAGGTCAAGTGCCGCTGCCAGTGCCGCCGTTTTGCGCTTCAGGTCCGTCTCCTCCTCCAGAAGCGACAAGACTGGAAAGATTTTTTTTGCATCCTGGCAATATCAGAGGTAAATCCAAAGGGTTTCGTGACATAGGTCAAGTCCTGTGGAGGATGATCACGGAATGCGATGAGTCCGAAACGAATTTGATCCTTTGAGATGTTGGAGGCTGCAGATATCTTGTCGCATATACCGCGAATAGCCTGCGTTGCAGCCTTGATATATGGGCCTCGACTCCCTGTAGTGTCTTGCAGGAAGACAATATCTCTGGACAACTTCAATAAAAAGCCAATCGAAGTGCGAAAGATGTTCGACTCACAGGGCCTTGTTAAGTTTGGAGTCAGCACCATCTTGATGGTGTGGTGGCTCTCGTTGAAATCCTACCATCTTTTTCAGTGGAAGGAATGTGGAATAATCGACCCTTACCTTATATTCTTATACGTGTGTGCAATGTAGCGGAAATCGAAAACCAACATCAATCAACCAGTTTTTGTGCACAAAAAGCAGTGCTGAACTTAAAGCCTGTCAATGTGACCTCATCACTTATGTCCGTTGTCCTTCCACGTTGCGCCATTAGTTTTAGTTCCGTGCAGAGAGAGAGATAGGAACGTTCTGATAAACATCCAGATTAATTGCACAAGAATTGCCATCACAGACCTGAGGACCAATACATGTAAAAACAGGGCCCCAGGTGTATGTACATGTACAGTACCTGCTAGTACCTGCTAACATATCATCCTTACGAAGCTGACAACGTAGATCCATATATACGCACCCAAAGCACAGTTACAAGAAATCCAACAATGATTGACCTATTTGACGTTTTTCTGATGAATAGCAGCAGTGGAAACAACCTTGCCAGTTTTGCGAGAGGTCATGCCCGTCTCTGTGACAGCGGAATTGCGAGCCATGCTCTGCACTACGATACGTTGTGTCTGGGCAAATAAATCAGGCAAAGACGACCAGAACTATATGCTGAGGAACGAACCTGAGAAGAACTTATCGGCTGTGCCTGTAGCATGGGAGCAGGCGGAGCTGGAGGCGCACTTCCTTCGAGATCCAAACTGAACCCCATGTCCTCGTCCTCGTCCTCTTCAACAGTAGAGGTTCTCTTTCTAAATCTAGCGGCCCCCCTATGGTCACGCTCCCTTTCAAAATTACCTGCACCTGCACTGAATTTGGCTTTAAGGCGAGGTTCATCGACCTATAATTGTGGTCAGAGCTTTGAGAGTAAATGATCCTTGATGTACGAAAGTGCTTACGGTAGTAATCATACCGGTCGCTGCCCCGAGATTCTTCGCCCTTATCCAAGTGCTCACATTTTCCCTTGCCACAGCACTGTCGGCATATACGTCTTCCATCACAACCGTATTCATTTGAATACCTTTTGTCTGAATATATTCCTGGAGATTGTTAACAACGGATTCGACGGGCTTGTCGTTCTCATAGACATCATTGATGATAACTTCCTCAAACTCGCTGATGAGTTTTTCAGTTTCGATGGTTTCTATTGCAGTGCCAACAATAAAGTCGCCAAGCTTGTCGGCCATGAGAAGCGGGAACATGCGTCCGCTGGTTATTTGGGCGAGAGCGGTATAGAAGTCGACTGCATGCTAAAATCAAGAATCAGACATTGGCTTTGGACTCTGCAGAGAACCGACCATACTTTCCAACGGCTGAGGGATGGTTCACAGGCAATGACAAACTATCATAGATCGTGCTTAGAGACATCTTGCATGGAATTGTAGCAATCGGAAACACACCAAAGTAATACCTTTCTCAGACATTTGACGAGCGAGCTCAAGGGGGTCATTTTCTGGGGGGGATTGATCATTACCAGAAGAACATTGATAAGGGTAACTTACGGTCAGGAGACTTGCTGAACCCGTCTCCCGCCTCTCCCAAGCCATGAGGAGGAGCATCGGTGATCAGAACCACCATTTTAATGGAGTCTTCAGCCCAATTCAAATCCAAAGCTGCTGCTAGTGCCGCTGTTTGCGCTTCAGGTCCGTCGCCCCCTCCGGCAGCGACAAGGCTGGAAAGATTCTTCTGCATCACTGCAACATCAGAGGTGAATCCAAATGGTTTTGTGACATAGGTGTGGTCCTGTGGGGGGTGGTCGCGGAATGCGATGAGTCCGAAACGAATTTGTTCCTTTGATAATTCAGACGCTGCAGCAATTTTATCGCAGATACCGCGAATAGCCTGCGTTGCAGCCTTGATATATGGGCCTTGACTTCCCGTGGTGTCCTGAAGGAAGACAATGTCGCTGAAATGGGAATTATTTATTAGAAATGAAACCCATGAAGCAAATCGATACGCTTTACAGAGGTTTATTCAGGTTGCTCTTGGGGTCAGACTCCTGAGTGGGGCCAGGGTTTGACGAAGATCCGTCTTGTTTGTTGCCAAATCCAAAAACCATGTTTCTGTGGAATATGGGAATGAAAGAAAGTATGAACTCCTGAGTGACTCGATTCGCATTCCGAAAAGGTCTAGTAGTCTAACACATCTAAACATGATTCATGGTGACTCTTTGCGACTTTGGATGTGGTCAAGTTTGTTAGTGAGGGTAGCTGAAGGCCTGAGAAGGAAGAAGTTGAGAACGGTGAGGTCGCCGGTATGAATACATAATGGTTGCTTTGAAAGGATCGTCATCCTATGAAATGATGTTCATTGTTACCGATTTGGAGGGATTTCCCACCAACACGACAGAAAATATTTTCTGCCTGAAACTGTCGTTGATGACCGGAACGACTTTCAGACGTTAGATCTTTAGTCTGTGTGTCTGATAACACACCGCCAACGCTTAGGACAACATGTATATCTATCACGATCTAGTATCTGACACTTTTACCAGACTTAACACACCAGTCCATTCGACATTGTATCCATTCGTGCTGGGGCAGACACTACATGCCTTCCGTGTGTCTATGGTATTCCAATCGGCTGCACGCCGTTCTTCAACACACCTCTCATGGGGACAATGGATCGTAGGATATTTGATGATAGTTTCGTGAATGTTTTCTTTTCCGGTGTTGCCTTCTCTCATGAATCTCTCGACTTAGACTTGGGGTGGTGGTTTTTTTGCTAATTTGCTATTGGGACTCCCCCAACCGATGCTATACGAACCACAAATGGTGTTCAACTATATTTTTGTACACCTTCTAGCAACCGCTTTTTTCAAGAAATTCCCCCATGTTTGTCTCCAATGCCATACCTGACGTGCTCATATCCGAAATTCTATCCATTAGCTGTTATATCCAGTTGTCCTTGATAGCGTGTTATGGCCTCTAGACGCATTCCTTCGTACAAACGGCGTAACTGGGATGGTCGATAGCACCCTGAATTCAAACGTCCATTCAGAGTACAGGACATCGTTCCTCACCCCTCTCGTAATTGGGGCAGTGGTATCTTCGGGTGGCGGAGTCCTCGTTGGCAGCATCTCAGGAACAACAGCCGACTGGACCTTCAGTGCTCCTCCGTTCCTTCGCGAAGGTGCTGGTTGGGATGTATCCTTAGACGTGTGGGGTGGCGTCCTGGTTTGTAAATGCATTTCTCTTTCTTTCTACTCCTGTCATACGAACTAATGGCCCCTCTTCCAGCTCTCATATATAGCATCTTGATTGGCCACCCTGCTTTCTCCTCAATCAGATCGTATCTCAGGGTTGGGAAGCCACTTTCACGTCCAGCAGCTAAAGTATATGCCAGCTCCATTTGGGGCATCTTGTTCGCCGCAAAGACTTACAAAGTGCATTGGATTGTGCAACAGAAAGTTGAACGGACAATCGGCAAGGTTCGAGTTTCCGAGAAAGACGAGTCGCGATTCAAAAAAAGTCGGAAGGAATCAAAGTAATGGTTGCACGGATGTATCCCTACACAGTTTTCCCCTTCGGTACCAATGATACACACACATAAGCCTCTGGCATTCCATAAATGAAAGCCAGCCGTGTCTACGAGCAGAAGATTCAACCAGAGATGTCAACACTGTTTCCTCACACCACGACCAACAACCAAAACGATAGTCCGACATCTAATGGATCAAGCGGTGTTATCAGTTGGATTCCGGGCCTTATTCAATTACCAACACCGACGATACTCTCCAATCGATGACCAGGAAGAAAGGTTTTGACGAATCTTCTCTCCTGTCACGGTGTTTGGTATTGAGGACGATACAATTTGAGTCTCACCATCCGGTGATGTGGGGTTACAAGGGCCAGTACCGAAGTTCGCAAGAAAAATAACCTAAGCTGATAGATATGAGGCTCTTTGCACCCGCTAAAGCCCACTAATCCAGTGACGATTGTGTGCACTTGCCTGTGGATGGGAATGAGATCGACATATGTCTCTGCTTGGGACGCACCTTTTGTGGAAGAGGATTGGGAGGGAAAGGAGCTCGTTCAATTCAGAAGACGATGAACCTCTGCGAAAGAGAAAGGAGGTTTGGCTAGAAATGAGGAACATGGCGCTGCTCAATTCAGAAGGCAATGCACGTCATGTAACAGACAAATGACAACATGGCACTCCCTGCTCAACAGAAGATAACGCGGGCTTGTAACCGAGAATGAGCCGCAAAATCATTGAGAGCATTCGGCTCAATTGAGGAGGCGACGCATCTCCTTGGGCCAGACGTGAGATCAACATGGCATTCGGTGCTCAACTCAGAAGACAACGCACGTCTTATAATTGAGAATGGGCCGCAAATGAGAGCACTCGGCTCAATTGAGGAGACGACGCACTAGACATGAGATCAAATGGCACTTGCTACTCAATTCAAGAGACAACAACACGTCCTGTAACTGAGAATGGGCCGCAAATGAGACCGGCATTCGGTCGCTGGAGACGACGCACGCCATCTGGATGAGATTTCGCCGGAAATGAGATCAAGATGGTGCTCGTTCCTCAATTTCGGAGACAACGGACTTCCCGTGGATGAGAATATAGGTTATAAACACCACTCGGTCCAGGGCTGAGGGTGAGATGACAACGGAAATGAGATCACTTGCTGCTTAATTCCGGAGAAAACTCACCTGTCGATGTACTTGCTGCAGCCTGCTGCCCAATCCTGAAGTCTGTGAGAATGGGTGGTACAAGATCCAGTGCTTTGCTTCAAAGATACTGTGTCATTGACTTGGTTAAATTAAAGTTGATCACACTCGTGCGGAGGTAAACGTTTACTAAACGGCTTCCAGAGGACCTCTCCCTGGACGTGCCAGTGGCACCGTATAAGAAGTTCGAGGTGGCCGTACACAGCCCTTATTCGTCGGAAGGTGAAGTACCGATTCGATGTCTCAATCGGGCTGGATTATTAGCTTTCAAAGCTCGAGTCGAACCAAGAAGTGTTCTTGTTGCAACGTGATTAGTGACTATTCGGCCACCCAATTACATAAGTTCCGAGTCGGCAATGTTAACTGGCAGGACTTTAAAATATCAGTACATACATTATCTATATACGCCCGATTTACTGGGCACGGGCATGCTACGAAGGTCGAACACCATCCACAATGTTTTCTAGGGAGACCATCACTCTTGTTCGTGCCGCTGAGCCTTCGGCTGTATTGCCTCCAATCAGCTTGTCAGAGTCGTACCCATTCGTGATCCCCTCATGGACAAGCGCAAGGACCTTCATCCATTGCCTACCCCACACTTCCCCAACTTCTAAACCCATGACGTCTAAAGCAGCTGTAAAAAGATGAATATATTACAAATATAATCCGCAGTGAATATGCTCACTGTAGATTAGCTGTGGTGCGACGGGTTCACACAACAACTTTGGATCACCAACCATTCTCGCAAACCACGTCCAATACCGCGCCAACTGAAACATCGGATCCAACGGTTGTCGCGGCCTAATCTTGAGAATGTTAAAGTAAACTCTCATCATCGAAGATACTCGATTGGAGTATTCCAATGAGCTTTCTATCCCTTCTCCTCTATCACTCTTCCTGAAGCCGCAAACTTTGCGATATACATCTTGAGCAGGCCAGGGTTTCCCGTCTAAATCGACTTGGGGGACGACAAAAGGGATCGGCCACCCACCACATCGTTGGACAAGTTTTGCGAAGAAGATGGAAGGGAAGTGTTCCAGAGTCTCGAGGAGGTTGAAAGTAACATGGGCAAGAGGAATCGCACTGCGTTTCTCCGCAGTCACCTCCGTTTCGGCTTGGAGAAGTATGGATTTGGCGAGCGAAGAAAGTAGAGCAATGTAAATACTCTCATTATAATATGGACTTCCCGACGGCCGGGCAATTCCAACTATTTGTTGTGTCTAAGAGGATATCAATATAATATCTTCATCAGACGCAACAAACTTACAATTTGAGAAATCGCCTGGGCATCATTGGTTAATTGTCCGATTTTGGGTACTATCTGCCTTCGCAACTTTGACCATTCGGATTTGAGTGTCTTGTCTCCTTTGACAAACTTCATAGGCCCAGATTTGAGCCGCTGTTGTTCAAAAAGTGAATCCTATAATGAGGAATAATTGTTGCACTTACACTAAGATTCTCCCGAGCCACCCGCCAGTCATCATCCGCAGGATTGAATGCCAGCATCCTTCGCAGCCCGGCCTCTTCAGCCAATCTGCGTTTATTTTCTTCCTCCAACTTTTGTCTCCTTTGTTCTTCTTCCTTTTGCTGTCGCGCCTTTTCTTCTTCCAGCTTCCTCTTCTCCTCCTCCGCTTTCTTCTTCTCAGCCTCTTCTTGAAGCCTCTTCTCTTCGGCCAAACGCTTCTTCAATTCTTCCTCCTTCCGTTTCCGTTCTTCCTCCTCCCATTTCTTTCGCTGCTCCTCTAGTTTCTTTGCAACCTTATCTTCCTCCAATTTAATCACGGTCTCTATTCCCTGCCACAATTGCCGCTCCTTTGCCTTCCACGTCTCCTTCAGCTTCGTGTCCTCGACCTGCTGTCGTTGTCTGTGTAAAGCTAGTACTTTCTCCACTTCGGAAACCTGTCGGGAGTTAATCTCCTTCAGTTGCTGTACCATTCCTTCTTCCAACCGTTGATGCTCATCATTGTGTTTGATTAGAATTTCTGATAATTCTTTTCGAGCAGATTTCTACTAGAGGATCAGACTTGAAACACCAAACTCAATTGTTGGATCTATACTTACAAAAGCATCCCGCCTCGTCTGTTTCTCCCATTCTTCATAAGGATCGTGATAACGAGCGTATGAGCGTATAGCGGCGACTGTTTCCTCAATGCGTTTTACTTCTAATGGCGAACGGCCAGCGTGATTTGGACGACTGAGACAAAGAGCGAATCAGAGACGACCTAGCATAAGTTCTGAAGACGTACATTGCAAGGTTGTTCAAAGCCGACGTGACCAACAACGAATTGTGAGACGAAGACGACGAATCGCTCATAGTGGACACAGAATCGTCGTCATCGTCTGAAGTCGAACACGAATCGAGCTCAGTGTCATATTCTTCAGATTCCGAGTCTGACTGAATCCCGAACGTCGATGAACTTCGATGTTTCCCTCGGACGGGAGAAGGGGAGTATGATCTAGCACTGAATTTCATGAGAGATGTTTGAAGGTGGTGTCCAAGCGCTGTTGGTGCTAATAGCCTCATGGACGCGAAGTACACGTGACCGATCTGGTCAGTTCAACAACTTCAACTTGAAGTTGTCACTATATCAAATTCGTCTGGTTTATTGCCAGTGGTAGATCTTTGGATGCCAGATTATACCTGAATCTGGGTCGAAATCAGAGGACTACACGAATTGATGATATTGTCTGGATTAACCAATTGTTTCTGGATACTTGCTGGATACCGAGTCATTGTTGCCTCATTGATTAATCGAAACCCATCGAGATTTTTACACTCCCCCTGGTCCCAATCCCAAACACGGGATTTTTCTTTGACACGTTTACCACTTAAACTACTTACATCGTTGTTGCCAATGTTGGAATCCTCCTCATGAGTAGCTAGATTGGGACGAGGAACAAATAATACCAACTATACCAACTATTGCCACAAAAGAATTTTCTTTCGCCACGATCGATCTTCGTACCATAACTTTCCTGATCTCCTCAAACCATTATAAAACCGTTGAAACATATGAAAATCCAATCACATTGGAAAGTCGAAAAAGAATCCTAAGACCAAAGAAATAGCTGGAGAATGCGAGCAGGGTATGTAATTAGACATAGAGCCAACATAGAGCATCGAAATATGCACAAACTACCATCGCCGTGTCACGGTGTTCAAAAGTATTCATCATCCTTGATCTCATCATCACACTCATCCCCATTGTCTGAGTTGTTTCCCTCGGCTCCAACACCCATCTCGCGAGAAGATGATGTTTGAGGACTCAAAAACAAGCGAATAAGAGCAGCAATTTGTCTGTCGAGAGAATTAGTCTTGCCAGCAGAAATAATGACAACTCAGGCTTACTGTTCATTGCGAGCAACTGCTTCCAACACCGCCGCTTGTATCACGGTCTTTGTTTTGAGGTCCTTTAGACGAGTTTTTGCAAGAATCGCATCACCAATGAATTGTCGATGAATCTTGAGTTGGTCTTTCAACCAATCCAACAGACGTCACTCGTTGTATCTCTTCGTGCTTTTTGCACTCGGCCTCTTCTTTTCGTTGACGATTTACCCATGCTCGGTTTTGCTGTGCCTCAAGAAGATGTCGCCGAAAACGTGCATTGTCTCCACTCGCACCTTGAACACCGATTAGACGCATGACATGTTGCTGATCTTCGTGAGTGCAGTGCTTTTCAATGAACTGCTCCGTGTTGTTTCGTTCAAAACGAATCTTGTTTGAAAAGCTTGCAGCAGTGACATTAGGAGAATATCGTTGGTTCACATGCCAAGAGCCGAGAGCACCTTCGTTTGTAGCAGGGATGAAAATACGTGAGCGTTGTTCTGCTGAGAGTGAGTCAAATGGACCACCGACGAGAAACTCTTGCGTAAACCGTCGCCAGCCAACAGCTGAGCCAGAGAACATAGTCGGGATTGCAGAATTGAGTTCAGGGAGCTCGGCCGACAGAATGCAGATCGCCATTATCGCCTGGTGATTCATCCACGATTTACCATCGAGCAATAAAGTTGGATCGGCCGCAATTGCATCACAAAAGCCCGGAATCTTTCGATGGAGTTCGATAATGTCAGAGTCGAGGAGATTCCGAACACGATCGCCACGAACAGCTGCTACTAGTAGATATGGCCAAGAGACAGAAATTCCATAAAGAGTCATTGCCGCCAGTTCCGTAATTGTTGACGTATCCTGGAGCGCCTTGTAAACATTAGCCTCCATGTGATTGAAGCCGGTTTTGGTCTTCCCATCTCGAACTTCTTCCAGGAGTCGTATATAAAGGTCCAGGTAAGTCACTATTTCTTAGCTATGAGACTGAAAGCGGGTGCTGGATGTGTCCGGAAATCGGGCATTGTTGTCAATTTCGTGTAGGTCCTTCTTCTGTGCCATCATATAGTCACGGTGAATATCTTGACAACCCTTTTGTCCAAAAGTGTAGATTCCAGTACGAGAGGTGGCGTGAAGGCGGCAAGCCTTGCTGGTGCTTTATTCAATCACTCAGACGACAAGCCACATCATCCATGTCGCCAAGCCGTATTGTAGTTGCATTCGCCTTGTTTGCAAGGAGCACAGAAGGTTTTAAGCCTTTCGCATCCCACATCTCGGCCATTGCAGTGACGCCATACTTGAAAGCGTTCAGGTCCTTGTGTCCAGCACAACCAGCAAAGGTGATCGCGACGAGTAGTTCTCGTTGCTGATTTGGCATCCATATGAAAGTTGATCGAAGTTGATCGATTTGTCAACGGTATCGGAGTCTGGCAACGGGAGACTAATTTGGCTTGAATTTGGCATAGCATTGAGGGCCGCCTCACCTAAAATCTTCAGCAGCAACTTGTTTGCTGTTTCGTGGTCAAGGTCTTCAGTACTGCTCGTCTGCTGTCTTTATGTAAAACAATAAGTGTAAAAAAACAGATGTGAAATTACTTGGAAATTACATCGCCAACTCTAAGCTCTTGGGCTTCGCTGATATCCTCTCTCGACAGAGCTGATAGCGATGCCTGGAACTGTAGTACACTTCTTCCAAGATCTTCGGTGATGACTTCTTTTTTCCATTCAGCACAGTGTGACAACTTTTTCTTTCCGTCGGCGGCATGATCCATATTCTGGAACTCTTCTTTGCGTATCCAGTCACCAACCGTCATCTTCATGCCATCATGTTGAGCAAGTGGACTGATGGAATATGCCGAGGCAATTTCGATGGCCATAGTTTTTTTTTTTCCTTCAAATTGTGTTTTCGCCTTGTGGTCTATTGCAGGTTCGACTTTCACAAAGCGCGTTTGGTGAACCCAAGTTGAACTATCAGTGTCGTCGACTCCAGGTATGTTGGACATGTGAGAGTGATGTGGTGAGATTCGAACGTCGTTTTACGGTCAGTTGTTCCATCACAGCTTTCACCAAAACCTAATGATATATTTTCAGCAAAATATGATTCAGTTTTCGAAAATTGCACCTTTGGAATGAATAATTTCACGGCCAAGTTGCATGAGGCCATAGTGTCCTACTTCACCGCGTGCAAACTCTTCTCCTCGTATTCCTTAATTGATTACTGTGACTCACGGTGCACGAAGTGCAGTCCGTCGACTGAGAACTCGAGTTACTACCCGAATCTTGAAGGCTTTTGCACAAGCTTTTATAGCATCGCTGATGCGGTCGCCAGCACAACCAGCACGAAGGAGAGCACGCGCAAGGCTCAGGAGTGTTTCCAATGACAACCTTTTATAGAGCAATTTTTTAAGAAAAGAAGAACTATCATGATGTGATACTAGCTGGTGCTGCCATTTATTACTGTATTATATATGTGCTAATCATTGAAGAGTGAACCGGGTGAGGACAATTACAAACGAAAAGGATATGGAGTAACAGACCTGGAGGGCACACGCCATCAACACGCTCCAGAACCACTGGGGGGTTTGCACGTCTTCCAATTGCCAAGTCTACCGGAACTCATCACGACTCCACATGCACAGGGGCCAAAATCAGCACAATCAGGTACGGCACACCTACATTTTGTCAGGTATATTTTGTCTAATGTGCCAGAAGACGTGGACCTGGAAAAAAGATCCACTTACTTGCAACGGCTCTGCTTGGCGCAGTGCATACGATCGTAGCCCGTCGGGCATTCATCGGGGCAGCCCCCAAATGAATCACAGGAGAGCTTGGTATCTTCACCAGTAGTCGAGCCGATTTTCCAGCAAGCTGCACATATGCTACCGCAATCTATGCCACCGGCCTGGATGAGGCCAGCTGCAAAAACCAAGCTGAGGGCTACAGAGAGTACTCTCATCGCCAGGGCACGGTTATTGAGGAGGCTGGGGGTTTGGTTTCAATCGGCAGTTAAGGTGGTGAGGCTTGGACATTTATAACATGGATGAGAGCGGGAGGGGGAATGCGGGTGATGTCCATGGGCAACACAGATGATTCGATTGGAACTTCGGAATAGATTGGGGAGGTGCTATTGAGTGGCTCTCATTGAGATTACACCAAAAGGTTGTAAAAATCCAGTGTGAACATCAGTGAGCGTTCGGACACCGACTCTTTCTTATAAACCCAACCCTGCCACCTTGATCTCCTCGTCTCACGTCGCCTAGAATTCTGTCTCGCCATTCTGTTGCACCGTGGACGACCGGGTGGCAGCTTGTGCCAGGCCATCACACCTTCCAAAGGTTATCTTCCAAACTTGTTCCGTGGAGGAGAACGTCGGAACAGCTGAAGTTGAGCTGACTACCATAACGGCAGAGTACTCGATTTGTCGAAGTTTAAAAAGCCACTCTCAATCGTCTGGGGTCCAAAGAGGAGATCAGGAAAGTTATAATTATGGTACGAAGATCGTCGAAAGAAAATCCGTTTTGTGGCGATAGTTGGTACTATTTGTTCCTCGTCCCAATCTAGCTATGAGGAGGATTCCAACAACGATGTAAGTAGTATAAGTAGTAAACGTGTCAAAGAAAGTCCCGTGTTTGGGATTGGGACCAGAAGGTGTGAAAAATCTCGATGGGTTTCGATTAATCAATGAGGCAACAATGACTCGGTATCCAGAAATGATTGGTTAATCCAAACAATATCATCGATTCCTGTAGTCCTCTAAAATGTCAACCCAGATTCAGGTATAATCTGGCATCCAAAGATCTACCACTGGCAATAAACCAGACGAATTTGATATAACAACTTGAATAGTAATACTAATAGCCTGGACGCGTGTAATATCAAAGGGTCATTCAAGTTCTCTAATCGAAACCCATCAGAATTTTTACAAGTGTCCCTGGTCCCAAGCCCAAACACGGGACTTTCTTTGACACGTTTACTACTTATACTACTTACATCGTTGTTGGAGTCCTCCTCATAGCTAGATTGGGACGAGGAACAAATAGTACCAACTCATTATTGCCACAAAAGGAATTTTCTTTCGACGATCTTCGTACCATAATTATAACTTTCCTGATCTCCTCTTTGGACCCCAGACGATTGAGAGTGGCTTTTTAAACTTCGACAAATCGAGTACTCTGCCGTTATGGTAGTCAGCTCAACTTCAGCTGTTCCGACGTTCTCCTCCACGGAACAAGTTTGGAAGATAACCTTTGGAAGAGTAACCACTGGCAGGTGGTCAGAGCTAATATGTGATGGCCTGGCACAAGCTGCCACGAACCGGAATTCTTTCTCCGGTTGTCCACGGTGCAACAGAATGGCGAGACAGACAAGGAGATCAAGACAGGGTTGGGTTTATAAGAAAGAGTCAGTGTCCGAACGCTCACTGATGTTCACACTGGTCGGCGATAAATTTTTGGTGTAATCTCACTCAATAGCACCTCCCCAATCTATTCCGAAGTTCCAATCGAATCACCTGTGTTGCCCATGGACATCACCTGCATTCCCCCTCCCGCTCTCATCCATGTTATAAATGTCCAAACCTCACTACCTTAACTGCCGATTGAAATCATTCGAAACCAAACCCCCAGCCTCCTCAATAACCGTGCCCTGGCGATGAGAGTACTCTCTGTAGCCTTCAGCTTGGTTTTTGAAGCTGGCCTCATCCAGACGGCGGTCGCTGGCATAGATTGCTATAGCATATGTGCAGCTTGCTGGAAAATCGGCTCGACTACTGGTGAAGATACCAAGATCTCCTGTGATTTATTTGGGGGCTGCCCCGATGTATGCCCGACGGGCTACGATCGTATGCACTGTGCAAAGCAGAGCCGTTGCGAGTAAGTGTGTTTTTCCAGGTCCGCACATTAGACAAAATATACCTGACAAAACGTAGGTGATTGTGATGATTTTGGCCCTTGTGCATGTGGAGCGTGACGAGTTCCGGTAAAGATGGCAATTGGAAGAAGTGCAAACCCTCCGATAGTTCTGGAGCGTGTTGATGGCGTGTGCCCTCCAGGTCTGTTATTCTCGTTTGTAATTGTCCTCACCCGGTTAATGATTAGCGCATATATCCAGAATATATAATACAGTAATAGATGGCAGCACCAGAGTCCAGTCTACTTGTAGTATCACATAGTTCTTCTCTCCTTAAAAAATTGCTATATAAAAGGTTGTCATTGGAAACCGCAATCCTAAGCCGATTCCGTCTTCAGGATCAGTTGCTCTTGCTCATCCTTATTCCTCACCTCAGCCAACTCGTGGAGTTGTAGTATATGCTCCACCGCGTTGCAGACACATGCTTGTGGACAGCGGACCGAACCGTCGTTCCGTAAGTCCTCCTGATCGATAGGACCCCCCCTATGAGAACATTTCTCTCGCGAGGCCTGTAATTTCTTCAAACCAACAATAAGTCCTTCCGGTAGAGTGGGCCGTTCCACTGCCGCTTCGTTGCGCCAGAGACATCGCCTTCGTGGTGCAAAGTCCATCAGAATCGCAAGTGTCTTAATACAACTTTCCTGCTCAGTCGTGACGGCTCCGTGTGTAGGAAGAGAGCCGACGACGGGCAACAATAATGGAAGCAGCCTCTTCATGAGCACGGCGCGGATATTAGGAGATTGTCCTGCGATTTGGACCGCCTTTTGGAACCAAGCAAGGTCTTTGTCACTGAACGACGTTGTGAGTAACCATGAGACAGCTTCAGCTTCAACTGTCATCGGTTTCGTTTCGGACATTTTGATACCAACGTAGCCCAGTGACAAAAGCAGGATGGAAGCAATAACAAAGCAAAGAATACAAAGGGTTGACTGGTTGGCGAAATAGGCGAAATAGGACGACACAATGAAGGTGGTGAATACGATGAAGGTGGAGATGAGAACCCATAGCGGTAGACTGATAAAACGGGGTTGCATGTCTGTTTCTTTCCCTTCCCGCATCAATGCGAAGACAGATGCAATGGCGAAATACACAAAGAGAAAATAAAGATAATTCTGTCCCCAGAGATAGTATCCGCCCAACGCCAGCGCTAGTACGGAAACGAGAACGATGCCAATGGTGCGCCAAAGAACCCGCCCGCATCCTGGGATTGGCTTGTTAGGAAAGATCCGGAAAATACATTTGACAAAGTCGGAGAATGGTGATCGGAAGGGCGAGTCAAAGATGAACGCAGCGGAGAAAGAGGCAACTAAAAGGAAGGAGCTCCCGATGAGGAACACGCTGCCAACAACATTCCCAATGAATTTCCGTTGAACAGAAACGTAGGAGCTGGAATAAAGGTATAAATGGCATCGAAATAATAATCGATGACCTCACTGAATAAAAAGGCCAAATAGAAAGAGAGCAGCCAAAGCCATGATGGGCATTGCATCAATACACCTCTCCAACTTCCACGCAAGGAGCCCATCATAAATTTCCTGCCGCCTCTTGGCACAGGCGCGAGGACTTCCTGGGATTGTTACTTCACGAGAGTACCTTACAAGCCACAATTTGGCAGCCATCGCTAGGGCTGCCACCAGGATAGAGAGTGCCAAGCTTATGTACAGCAACCAGTTGTGGAAGTCATTGACGCTCTTAGTGGTATTATCCAACTCGAGGAACTGTTCAAGGTCGATTGGTGTCGTAGCATTCATGGTCTGACGATATATTGCGATAAGAATCTTGTTAGTTACTTCCGCTGGTTGAGGCTGGAAGTTTCCTGAAATTTGGATGATGAATGCGGTTAAAACGCCGCTAAAAAGTGCGACCTAAAGACAATATAATATGGTTATGTAGAAGGGGAAATAGCAAAAACGCACAAAAACAAGGAGGTCATCGATAATCTTTGTCCAATCTTTAACTAGGCGTTCATCTGCTTCTGATGCCACCTTGAGATATTTCGTCCAAAGAGCATAGTCATCTTGCACATTGGTTTTGTCGGAGACATAAAGCTTGGGTGAAGGAGGTGTGAAGGCCATGAAGATGTCGACATCTCGGTTTCAGTGAGAGGCTTTTATTGGACCCTAGCATACAGGATGCTCTATATGGCAATGAGTTACTAGAGATGTGAAGAACAATAAGTAGTGAGGACAATTCAGAAGAAAAGGCTAACGGGCGCAAGGGATGTGAAGTTTGGCATTACTTGTGTCTGAAAGCGGTATGAATTAGCTTTTGTTCTTTTATAGATATCTAAATGACAGACCTTGTTTGTGTCGAGAGCTCTTGTGCATAAAACAGGAGGCCTGCAGGAAGCTTCATCTCCATGAACACCCATTATACCGCACTGAACATGTCAAAGGCGTCAAATTCGTCTAACAAAAACCAGGGAGTCATTAGCTAAACCAGTTACTCAACTTTCTTATGTTTCTATGATCCTTGTTGGCTGATGTCGTAAATGTCAGCCGCAATAATTTGGTGACAAGCAACCACAATTGTTACAGCAGCGATTATGCCTGTCATACCTTCGGGCATTGCCTGGGTTATAATTATTGATGACGATTTCACCAGACAGCAATCGGGCAGATGCGCATCTCGTTCCGTAGAAAATCCGAACTCTACGACTCAAAGGAGGAGAGGGAACGCCGCGAGCAAAGGTGAACAGTTTGCACCCTGACTGATCACCAGCTTTGGAATGAGAGTCAGAGTCAGAGTCAGAAAGGCGGTCATCGTCCTTGTCATTGTCTGAAGTCGAACACGAATGGAACAGAGTACCATGACAGGCTCGAATTCGAGTGCAATATATTATTGCGTCTGATATCGCCAAGAATGGGTGGGTTCTGCGTTCTGCGGCGGGGCTGGAAGCTGGACAGGCATGTATAGTTGGGTTATAAGAGAAAGGGTTGTGGAGTATAGCATAGAGAAATCGGGGAGGTGCGCGGCAGCAATCCTCAAGTTTCAGTCTTGAGCTTCCTCCTTGTTGCATTGGGTTCTGTTTCCGCTTTCCGTGATACTTTCGGTTTTTCATCAGCTCGGAACGTGAATACTATTTGCAATATCCACATAATGTTAAGGGCTGTTAACACTTCTGATTTACCCACAATGCGTCGCCGTTAAAGTCCAATAACCGCCTCAACAAGGCCAGGCACTGCGTCATAAAAATCGAGCTCTGAAGGCAGGCTTAGGCCATAGAATCAACACAGAAGATATCTAACTTACTAACGATACCATTTCGTTTTCCCTTTCTAGATCGCAACCAGGGAAGCAACTTTTGGTTCATCCCTTCAGTGCCGCTGGTCCCCAACGAAAAAGCCTATTTGGTGCATGGTCACTAAAAATATGTAAACAAAGTCGAAAAGAACACACCTGAGGCGTCATAGGAGGTTGATCATTAATGAATGCAGCGCTTGCAAAGCTGATATACAGTTGATCTGGGTGGGTATTCCCTGCCTCAGTGATATGTGCCGTTGTCACGTTGAACTTGGCTTGGATATAGGCCAGTGCACCCGAACCCGTGGCAAAATCTGCACTGACATCATAATAGTCCTGTTAATTCGTCATAAGTCGAGTCTTATTTTTCCAAAATGGTTTACCTCAATGTAAGAAACCTGCTTCTGGGCAACATTGTACGTGAGCTCGATGTTTTTCCCGTTATCCGTCCAGTGCGCGGCGTCAAGGAAGATGCCAAACCGCTTGTCAAGGTCAGTGGGTAGGAGAGCCCAACTGAAGCGCTGAAGGAGAGTTACTTTTCCACGCGCCTTTCCCAACGTGCCCAACTGAAGATGATGAAAATGTTTCTGTAAATAAACATAGGAAAGCTTACTGATCCGTTAGTTTGGACCCAATATTTCTTCGCAAGTGAACTGTTTAGAATGTTGTACAGTTTCTCATAAAATGCAGTGTCATCTGGGGTGCCCGTGTCTCCTTCGCGGTTGATAGACACTAGGACGGCTTCGCCGGGATGATGATCAAGCCAACGATATATTCCAAAAAAGACATCCTCCACACGGGTTGTTGGTGCAAGGAGTGCATTGGCTAGGGTCCAAGGATTAGAGGCGAACACGAATTGAGAAGGATGGCTTTTACAGTGCCAAAATCCAAGAGTGTCATTTCCTGGGTTGTATGCAATTCGGAGATCAAAAACGCGAATGCCTTCATTAAGGGATTGCAGAATGGAATGGTCTTGGCAACGGTAAACGATTGCAGGCGGAATTCTGTATTAAATAGGAGGTGAGCCGACTGGCAAGGCACTTTCTTCCGAGTCCGACTCACGACCCCGTATAATGGATGAGTGAAGCCTGAGTCGCGTCGGAATAGTTCCCTGAATCAATCCAATAAAAAGCTGCGAATGGAAACTGAAACTCGTTACAACTTACAAGTGGCAGTATTATGCGTCCCAGGTAGGTTCATGTGCACGAGCTTGGTGCTGTCAGCAAAATTGGCCATCCAGTTGCAGGTCTTCTGGTACTTCGAACAACCCTCATCAATTCCTAATATACTTCTCCGTAATTAATTCATGTTTCGAAGGTATGAGACTTACCGGCAATGGGAGCAGCACGGTTCAATATTTCATTCAATGCTTCCGACGCCAGAGAATTCTGATCGACAATGGAGGCTCTGGTTTGAGTCAAAACCGTCGACATGACCATGGCTATTGAAAATAAGACTGCTGCAGCATATGGCGCCATTCTCTGTGGGGTGAGTTTAACCAGAAAGTGGTCGTTAGGCAAGTAACCTTCGGCATTGCTCAATATACAACACTTGAAATAACCGTGTTCGTCGTCCGAGATTCGAACTTCCTCCAAGGTGGCCCAATGATCCTCTAGCGGGCCGGCGGCAAAAAATTCCGGAATCGGTCCGCAATTCATGATCATCGTTCTTACTACATGGTCAATGTCGCAGACCAACGTGAACCCCACGCCGTTGCCCCTCTCTGTCGCCCGCGCCACATGGACGGAGTGTTCTGGCCTCCTTCAATCGCTTCTTGCCACATCTGCCTTTGACGAGATCTCAAATGCGGACGACTACGCTGGTGTGCAGCGTTATGTTATATCACAAGGAAGGACGGATAATTCTGGAAAGACGACTCTCGGGCTTGTATTCTGGGTTTACCCCACGGGATTGTACGGTCCCTACCACGAAACAGAAGACCATCAGATCAAGCAACATGGTCTTTTACTTACTGTCGAGCCTGGCGTGTCGATTGAGGAGGTGGTGAAACGAGCAAAAGCTGGCTTGAAGGATAACGTTATTGTTCATGAGCATGTTAGCACATCTTAGGCTAGGTATGATGTCTGCTTGAATTCGCTGCATAAAAATTGATGATATGTTCAGAAGCTGTATTTCGTTATTCTTCAAGTTCGTCTGTTCCAAAGTACGCTAATTCAACAATACATTATTTTCTCTCCCTCTCTGTGTGCACACCTGTTCTGCGACGATGGTGCAAATACCCGTCTCTTTGATAAATATCGATCACATCTTGAGCGCGCTGACGCCCTTGAAAGGTGTATATCTCCTGCAAACGTGAGTCCATCCCTACAAGTAAAAATTTGTGTTTTTTATAAACTGGGTAGCCTGTAATTTGCATTCCGGTGCTTCAATTTATGAATGTACGTTGACAATTCCTTATAATATATCCGAACAGCGGCCAATTGTTGCCATGATGAACGGGTTTCGAGTCTGACATGTAAGTACTATAAATGACATCTACCTCGTTACCACTTGTTGACTGGTCTATAAAACAGTAAATACCCGGGTTCTACAATGCATAAACAGCGGAGCCTAGGATTCAGAATCTGGTATTCTCCCTGAACCAGCTGGAACTACCCCAACTCCAAATCGTAAATAATACATTCTTAATACTCTCCAACAACCACACTAACTTCTTTCCAGTATCGGCTGAGGCATCGCGATATGTGACGTAGTAAGTCTACTATCGAACAATGTTTTGGGCAAGTAAGTATTCGGGGATGCTGGTGCAATTGCAATCAACCAAACGAAACTGAGGTCTGACGTGGGGCGGTGAAGTTTGAGCAACTACAACCATCAAAGGTATCCATTGACTGATCTCTCGGGTCCTGCAATACATGAACCAGCAAGTCTGAGATTCCCCTTCCCCTCAGAATCTGGTATTCTCCCCACCCAAATCAACCGGCTGGTCCTTGAGCTAAATATCCGTCTCCCAATCGTATTTGAATGAATCCATTCATACTCTCAAACAAATGACTAATCCCTTTCCAGTTTTTTTTAAAAAAATAAAACCATGCGCTTCACCGTCCTAGTCTCTCTCTTCTCCATCGCTGCCACCGTTCTCGCAGCGCCCATCGGTATCACCGGTAAGCTCCTCCTCCTACCACCTAGGAGGTTCATCCAAACCTTCCCTCCCCCGGCTAGACTCGGATTCCGTCGAAATTGTTCAGAGACAATGCCGCTCTTGCGTACGTCCGAGTGAGTCCTTTACCTTCCGTGCCTATACCTTCATACTGACAATATTATAGAACCTGGGGGCCCTAGGCCTCGTCCCCGTCCCCGTCCCCTTCCCTTTCCGCGTCCCCGACGACCTCAAGCCTGAGGCTAGGCGGTTCACCTTGGGTCGAGTACGGTAGTATTTGTATGTACTATGCCAGTGAATGAATATGGCGGCATTGGTTATGCAGAAGTGGCACAAATGTGAGATATATTCGGGGTCATGATGAGCGCTAAAGCAAGAATTCAATTTGCAGTCTTGACCGAGTATTATGCGATTGATTACGATACAGTAAAAGGATGGCGGCTAACATTAGGGTATCAAGGATAGAGAAAAACGCGTGAACGACGGCCGTTACTACAACCCGGGGCGCCCAAACCTAATTATTTCGATGAACCTTGAGTATCATACTACAAACTTAAATTCCCTCCATCAAAAAAAGAAACTCTGAGTTCCAACACGAAAATTACAGTACAATAAAAGGGTACGATTTTTTAAAGTATGATATAGAGATAATCCCCGAAAAAAGAAGATGGGAGCAAGTCTAAAAACAAAGGACTTACAATATTTCGGGGATACACCCCATACGGGGCGTGAATACCCAAAGTACTATCATACTACTTCAGAATTCCCTCCAAAAAAAAAGAACCGCAACGCTACGCAGAACTTGGGGCCCTTTCGAGTCTCGTTTTTATATAAAACCGAGACTCCTTTCCTTATTCTCCCCTCGGCTGGACCTTGAAATCCCACAAATCGTATATGCTATGCGCTTCACCATCCTGGCCTTTCTGGCAGTGCAGTCGTTCTTGCAGCACCCACCGGTACCATCAGTACGCCCCTACCCTACCCTATAACTCACCCAAACCCTTCACACAGGCTCCCACCCCGTCGAAATAATCCAAAGAGGCACGCATCCATCCGTCCACCTTTAAAGTCTTAATTATATTTTCAGAAAACAACCCAGCCTTCGACCAGCCCATCCCGATGCCTCCCTGACCTGCCATTGAGATCGATATCCCTCGACACGGGCCTCCAAGTCCTCCCCTACCTCCAAATCCTCCAAATCCCTGATCTCCGAGTCCCATTCATCGACAAGCATGTTAGGCACGAAGACCAAATGGTCATGATCGTCCTGTATTGGACGGAGAGAGGAGAATAGAGATGATTGCTTGTGAGGATTCGGACTCGAAATAAACGGCAGAGCCGGCACCCCTAATTTAAAACCTACTTACTTAAAAGGGATCAAAAGATTGATCAACCAAAATTTATTAATATCATCACTCGCCATGAACTTCGACATATAGTTCAAGCTCGAATTCCCTCCATCAAACATAACCCTATACAAAAAACTTCACGTTTCTAATATGTTCCACTTTTTTACTCGTCGCATAATTGAATAACCCGGGTCCTGCAAATACATACCATAAAACCCCTGCCAAGTCTGGGACTCCCTTTCCCTCAGAATCTGGTATTCTCCCCCTCGGCTGGTCCTTGAGCTATTTTCCCGCCATGCGCTTCACTATCCTTACAGCCTTTCTACTTGGCAGTGCGGCCGTTCTCGCAGCACCCATCGGTACCATTGGTACTACGCTTCTATACTACCCCCCCCCTACGTGCTACCTCTAATGAACCTCACACAGACTCTGGCCCCGTCGAAATAATCCAAAGAGGTCAATGCCTCTCATGCACAGGCAGTACGTATACCCCCACCCACCATTTTAAATTAATCACTAATACCATCCCTGGCAGGAAACAACCCCGCCTTCAACTTGAACAACAACATCCCAATGCGTCCCCAAAGACCCGCTCCCCAAAGGCGACCTCCCAGTGCCCAACGGCACTCGTCGGCAGCACGACCGCCGAACGCCCAACAACGACCCCGCCCCCGTCCTCAAAGGACCTCGTCGTTCGCCAGCCACGGTCGGCCCAACGTCGGTCTCCGGCCTCCGAGTCCGGCTCATCACCCTCGCGGGAGACCCCCTCAGAGATCTCATGGGCGTGGACGTGCGCAAGCTGGGAGGGGATCGAGGAATTGAAAACGGGGGTTGGGATGTGCTTTTGTAGTATGTAAATTTTGGAAAATAAAGAATTAGTACTGGCCAAGTTTTGTGTGAAAGGTTAACACATGAACGTTTGAACACCCATTCCACTATTTAAAAAAAAAAGAACCGTGACCCTACGCGGGGGTTTCGAACACATTGTATCATACTATGATGCCACCTTTACTCGTTGGACCACTAATAACCCAGGTCCTGCAAAGTATGGG
>Ga0307517_10000745_pt1 | contig 56235 bp, 38 predicted proteins | sample 23_EM_MG_FD_194515 | JGI IMG/M metagenome (GOLD analysis project Ga0307517, IMG submission 194515) | Populus trichocarpa ectomycorrhiza microbial communities from riparian zone in the Pacific Northwest, United States - 23_EM | ecosystem: Host-associated > Plants > Roots > Unclassified | place... | reverse complement strand
CGAAATAAATAAAAAATCATGAACAACAAATAAAAAAAAAGAGATTCTAAATTAACCAGGTCATTGTCAACCTAAGACATAAAACTACTAAAAAATCATGTATGCAGGAACTCCTATTTCGGACACAAGGACAGGAGTAACAGCAAAAGACCCAGAATCAAGGGGCAGACAGGAAAATAACACAAAGACAAGGGATTAGATAGTCAAGATAAGAGGCACTAAATTATAATAATTATCTGTAGTGGGAGCTTTTAATCTTTAATTTCACTCGTTTTCTGCTCTCTCTCTCTCTCTCTCTCTCCTCTATAATTTTCTTTTCCTTTTCTTTCTTCCGCTCCATGTGGTGTCTCTAAACTAGCCTTATTTCACTACCCTCTCCTAGCTGCCTCCTCTCACATTTTTCTCTTCTTCTACAATATTATTTCTCCAGTTCTCCTTCACGTCCTTCTTTTCATGTGACTAGTAAGTCATTTTTTGTAATTGACTGCACTGCATGCTTTGCATTTCTTGTTTTGTGTTTTCTGATCGGCCCAGATGGAGAAAGTGTAGATATGTTTGTGTTTGAGTGTAAATTTAAGTTCTTTAAGTTTTATATTGTGTGGACTTGTTGAATTTTGAGATTTTGGTTGGTCTGGATGATGGGTTTTTCCTTTTCTTTTGTTTTAAGCTGAGGTTGATACTGTAAAGTTCGTTTCTTTTCTTTGGTGTAGCTCTGTGCTAAGATTGTCATATTTGTTTATGATTTTTGCATTTTTAATTTGCTAAAGCTTCTATTTTTAGTTCGTGTTTTTTTTTTTCCGGTGGAAGTTCTTGATGCTCTTGTGAATTTTGCCACCCTCTTTTTGCTGATTATTACTAAATTACTGGTCTTGAATTCAATTTTTATGATTTATAGATTTTCCAATTTGAGAGAGATTCATTAATAGGAGTTAGGAGGATTCTATAAAATTTAAAGGAGAATTGTAGAAGATAAAAGTTGTTTAATTTGCCTTTTTTCTTTCAGCTTGCATAAAGTTTAAAGCTTATTAGTTTTAGAGAAAATGGAATTTTCAGATTCATGATTAGAGAAAGAAGAAAAAATTCCGAGAAGCCATTGAGTGTGTGAGTGATTCAATCCTTTGTTTTTTTGTCTGTAGAAAATAGTGTTTTCAATTAATTTTTGAGTTAGTGTTTACTAAAAGTTAATTTGTTTTTCTTACCATCTATTAATTGAATTGATCCATCAGGATTTATTGGTAGATATTATCTATAAAACCAATTGATTTGGTGTGAGTTTTGACTTTTGTCCCTTATTCTTATTGATTTTTTCTCTCGCAGACTTGCTGGGGTAAAGAGATGGTTGCTGAAACGTGGTTTCGTGGTCTGTGGAAGATTTCACAGAAGCATGAACCCGGTCCTCAGAAGGCAGTTGTTGGAGTTTTGGCCTTTGAAGTTACAAGCTTGATGTCAAAGCTGGTTCATCTTTGGCAGTCTTTGAGTGATAAGCAGGTTATTAGGTTGAGAGAAGAGATCGCAAATTCTGAGGGTATAAAAAAGCTTATAGCTGAGGATGATGATTTCATTGGTCGTTTGATTTGTTTAGAGATGATGGAAAGTATGGTACATGTTGCAAAACCCGTGGCCAGACTAGGTAATAAATGTAGTGATCCTAGTTTGAAGGGCTTTGAGCATCTTTTTGATGAAATGATCAAGATTCATGCTGACCCATATGGGTGGGGATTTACTTGTAAGAAGATGGACAAGAAAGTTAAAAAGATGGAGCGTTTTATTTCAGTTAATGCTACTTTGTATCAAGAGATTGAAATGCTTGCTGATCTCGAACAGACTGTGAGGAGAATGAAGGGCAGCAATCCTCAGCCAGATAATTTACTTGACTATCAGAAGAAGCTTGTATGGAAGCAGCAGGAAGTGAAAAATCTGAGGGAGATCTCACTCTGGAATAGAACTTATGATTATACAGTTCGCCTCTTAGTAAGATCATTGTTCACTATATATAGTAGAATCAGTCATGTGTTTGGAATTAATCGAACAGCATACTCTGGGCAATCAAAAGCTCTGAATTCTGACTATATTTACCAAAGCCAGTCAGTTTCTGCATTGCTGCAGTCTTCTGTTCATCCATCTGAGGATAGTACTCTTCCTAGATTTTCTTCTGCCCCCCTTGGTAAGTTCACTGCAAATTCTGGCCCAATTTCAAAATCGAACAAAAATAATTCCTATTCAGGTCCTCTTGGTGGCTCAATCACAAAGTCAGGCCCTATTTCTGGAAAGAACAGGAACGTGAACTTTTTCTCAGGTCCACTTGGGGGGGCAACGACTAAGTCGGGCCCAATTTCAGGAATAGCTAAAGCTGGCAAGAAGTTTTGGCGAACGCCTCAATCACCTGCCTTTCTGGGAAGGAAACCGCCTTCAAAGCCAAATCGGTTGACTCAAGTGGGACCTTTTAAAGGATGCATGGCAGCTTCAAACACTTCTCCTGTCGCCAATTGCTACTTAAATTTATCTGATGTTCATTCCAGAACCCTCAACGGAGCCAAGGAAAGTAATGCTGACCATCTTCCTCCTGGAAGTGCAAGTCATACCGGTCCATCAATCTTCAGTTCACAGCGTAAATTGTTGCAAGCTCTCCCCGAAACCCTTGGCGGTGCTGCTTTAGCATTGCACTATGCTAATGTTATTGTTGTAATCGAGAAGCTAGCTGCATCTCCTCACTTGATTGGCCATGATGCGAGAGATGACCTGTACAATATGTTGCCTGCAAGCGTGAGAACTGCTCTGAGGGAAAGGCTAAAGCCATACTCCAAGAGCTTGTGTTCGTCAGTTTATGATACTGTGCTTGCAGGAGAGTGGACTGAGGCAATGGCATCAATATTAGAATGGTTGGCTCCACTTGCTCATAATATGATAAGATGGCAATCGGAGCGAAGTTACGAGCAACAAACCTTTGTTTCTAGGACAAACGTGCTTCTGGTACAGACCCTTTACTTTGCCAATCAAGAAAAGACAGAAGCAGCAATAACTGAGCTTCTGGTTGGTCTGAATTACATTTGGAGGTTTGGGCGAGGACTCAATGCACAAGCCTTGCAGGAGGATGCTAGCAGTATAATGTTTGATGAATACTTGGAGGTGGAGAAGTGACTTTTTCTTCCAGGCTGTGGCAATCACCCGTGCAATCCAGTTACCTCATGTTTGACAGGATTTGACGTGGATGAAGATCCCGGCAGGTCCCTGGGGCATTTTAGTAACATCATTCGTTTTCTTTCTGCTGAGGACATTAACGTCGTGCATTCTCTCTGGACATCCCAAATGCCTGGACATCCTAAATGCCGAAATTGTATGGTTAGTGAGTTGAAGGTAATAGGTAGTTTGAGCTTGAATATACTAGTTCTATTCTTTCTTTTGTGAATGGAGGTTTTCATCTGTTAGCCATTGAAAATGGTGGTTCCTCTATCCTCGCCCTCTTAGAGCCAGTTCAGCCTTACTAATCAGGCTGCTATTGAATGATTTGTAATTTGTGTATACTTGTCAGCAATACCTACCTTTATTAATTGTAAATTTACCACGCAAGGTTTTGGATCGTAAATGGATTGATGGTTGAGCATATTTTTCGTGGAGTGGAGTACTGCACTGGATGTAACAATATCGTGCCTTTCGAGGCTGATGAGTAAATCTAAATCACCTTTCCAAAAGCAATTTCTGATCTAATTTTTCACCTGAACGCAAGCTAGTGTATTGCATTAAGTTTTTCATTATGTGATTCTTTGACAGGTATCAAGCACACTGCTTCTCCTTACAGTCAGCACGCTGTAACCTATGGTTTCTTTTCATAGTTGTTAAGTCTTTTCATGTGCAACTTTCATGCTTGGTTGCATTTATCTAAGCCCTCCTGTTCTGTCAAATACAGTTCCTGTTTTCTACCATGCTGGCACCATGCTTGTAGAGCGTGTTGTCCGTTGTTTCTGCAGAGGTATTAATATTGTGGATTTAGCATTCAGTTCTTAGTAAACTAGCAGGCAACGGACACCATGAGCTGAACCAAAAAAATAATTTGCAAGAAGGCCTTTTTTTTTTTTGGGATTCAAATGCCGACCACTAGTCAATCGTGGGAGATTTTATATGGTTATCTAACGCGGCTGGATTGTGGGTTTGTTGAGTTAGTACATGGCAAGAATAACGTCATTTCGAAGAAAAGCAAAGAAAAAAAATGGTGTTGACATGATCGAATTTTATAGAGGTTTGGTCAACCAATCATAAGTTATAGATTATATAAATTAATCTGGAAACTTAGATTTGACTATGTAAATGTTTAAAACGTTTCGAAACTGGGTACAAGTTTCAAGTCAATATTATCATACCATAATAAATATGAATTTTATTTATATAGTGGTGGAAAAATAAAGGAAAGTTCGTGCAAATAGTATTAAAGAGATTAACGTTTTTTTTTATTATTATTTTTGTCTGTGGCTATGCAAGGAAGGAGGTTTGTTTGGAAATGTAGTGAATTTTTTTTTTTAAAATGTATTAAAATAATATATATTTTTATTTTTTTTTATTTATTTTTATATGTTGCATCAAAATGATTCAAAAACAATAAAAATATAATTTAAAATAAAAAAAATAATTTTTTTTTTAAAAAAACAAGGTTTAACCACACTTTTAAATACACTCTTAATTTTTGGAATATCCATGTAAACATTAAGAAAAGAAAAGAAAAATATAACCGTGGCCTGTTTGGGAGTGTGGTTGTTGTTGTTTTTCATTCATAAATGTATTAAAATAATAATTTTTTATTTTTTAAAAATTATTTTTGATATCAGCACATCAAAATGATTTGAAAACATAAAAAAATATTTATTTGAAGCAAATAAAAAATTAAATTTTTTAAATTTTTTTTTAAATATTTTTAAAACGTAAAAATAAATAGACATTAGAAAGAAAATATAAGGTATTACTTAAAACTTAAAAACGATTACCAAAAAATTGAACTGCTTTTTATTAAATTCATGATACTAAAAGATGGGCAGTACTTGATTTTAATTACGAAAAAGTAAGCGATATGTGGTTATTTTATCTGAATAAGCATCATGTATTATTATTTTGGATTTGAATATAAGATATTTTTAAAACATTTTACATAGCATATATTTGCAACTTTTTCACACCTTCTTCTTCTTCTTCTTCTTCTTCTTTTATTTTTTAGAATTTTTGCATACACTTGTCTTTATTTTATATTTATAATTCATGCACTCAATTGTGGATCTTGTTTATGTAGTCATTTAATTGAGAGTCTGTTTATTAAAAAAATACTCAATCATTTTTAACAATTATCAGATAATTCCCTAATAATTAAAACACTAAAAAAATTAATTATTTGTCAAAAAAAAGAAGAGAAAAGGTGACGACTTCATAGTTGAGCTTGGGTAGTAAATAAAAAACACTTATATGAAAATAAATAATAGTTTTTAAGTGAATTTTAGTTCTTTAAAAAATAAAAAAATATATCTTGAGAAAATAACAAAAAGTTACTAAAAAAAACTCAATCATTTTGATCACCTCACAGCTAAAACGCTAAATGTTTTTTAATTATTTCTCAAATAAACCAAAGAAAAAGTGTATAGTATCTGTTTCTTACATATATATCAATTCTTTTTTTCCAAGAAAGCCAAAAACCTAAAACAAACAGAGATAATACATTTCACTTTGAACAGTAAGTACGCCCAAACTTCCACGTCTCTTTCAACAACTCTCTCTCTCCAACACGCATTCTCGCTTTCTTAACGGCTCACCGCATGTCCGCGTCACGGCGATCAACGTCGCTAAGTGACTCCTCCGCCGAGATCGAGAGGATGGAAAGCACCGGTAGCTGGGATGACGCTCTCGACTGGTTCAAACTGGAGGTCCAAAATTTTCTCGCTCTCAAATTTCAATACAGATAACTTAAAATTTGTTTTCTTGATTTAAATTACTCACTATGTTCTATCTTTTTTAGGTGCAGCATCCAGCGTCACGCTCGGTTTCGCATCACGCTAATTACAAGTGCTTGCTTGAGGCAGAGCGTGTTGTAGTCGAGGTAAGTTTCCTTCTTTATTCTTTGCGATTTCATTAAAAACTTGATTTTCTTTTCTTGTGATTTCTTTATAACCTTGATTTCTTTTTTTTATTTCTTTAAAGTCTTGATTTCTAATTCTTGTTTAGAGTCATTTTTTTTAGGAATTAGAATGTACATTACGCGTAAAGAAGAGGAATCGAGGAATTTGATTCGTTATAGCTAACCCTAATTTGATTGCATTTTTTTTCTTCTGATAGTTAAATTACTACTATTGGATAAAAAAAATAAAACTAGAACAATGTAAGTGGCTAGGTTTATTTACGTGAATCTTCTGCTCAGGTTCTAACTGTTTAGCTCTTTCGTTTTCTGCTTATTGTTAAATGGATTGAATCTTGATTTCAGGGATATGGTGTTGTTCTTATCAACACTGATGAGGCAGGTACCTTGATAGTCACTAATTTTCGTCTTATTTTCTTGGTGAGTAAAGTGTTCTCTCCTTTTCTTTATTCTATGGTAAGATGACGGAATGGTACTGTATTCAATTTGTGTTGTATTCATAGTTTGGTATCATGCCCCAGTTTATGTAAGCATGTTTGAAGAGCTAAGGAATTGTTATTGCTTCACTGAAAATGATGTTCTGTATGCACAAATATTATACTCACTTTATGTGTTCTTCTGTTGTACAAGAGTGAGGGAACAGAAAATATCATTGCACTCGGAACAATTCCGCTAGCAACAATTGAGAAGTTCAGCAAAATGGTAAATTATTTTTCTTGAACTTATGGATTCTTTTTTCCTACTCCTTCCACTTATTTATGGTAACTGTTGGTGAGAAAGTTGTTTATTTCTGTAGCCTGTAAGATACATTTATGTATGGAAAATTCTTCTTGTTGATGCATGCAATTTCTTGGACGATAGTTCATTCTTGTTGGTGTATGTGGGATCTTAATTGTTGCTACACAAAATTTCTTTTATCTAAAATTCTGGGTTGATACAGATTTTGTTACTGTTTGTGTGTCATACAAACTATGTTATTTGGTGAAATTATTCAAATTCTCTGCTGTCATTCTCCTCTGTTAACCGAGTGGAACTGCTCCATCAATTCATGTATGTATTTCAACATCTTCACCCTTGCAATTGAATACTGTCCTGTCCCAAATGGAATGCAGAATTCCTGTTTCTGATTTTGCGGCATATTTTCTTTAGCTATTCATCTCTTTATAAATGTCTATTATTCCTGATTTAAATGTTTGCACTGAGGCAATAATGTTTTGTCAAGTTTTGTTAAGTTTAGGCATAGAAAACCTGTTCCAATAAAAGTTTTTCCATTTTGCTGTGATTGGTAAAGTAACACAATGATTGGGTGGGGTGGGGGGGAGAGAAAGAGAACAGCTAGGCATGTGGACTTGTGGAGGAGAGATCAAGAACAGGTGAATAGGAGGCTGACTAATTTCTAAATCGTATTTCCGAGTTCTTGTTTGTATATATTCAGCTGATGTCGATCACATGTCAATATGTCATGCTACAGTCATATGGGAACGCCAGAACAATGCTCTTGGTCAGATCAATTTGCATATATACATGTCACGTGCTTCACTTTGTATGCAAAGGTGATCTGATCCTTGACAGTATGCCTCTGAAAGATATTCTTTATCTGTTATATGCAGACCATGCAATGGCATGCAAACAGAAAATGGGGGCAAAACAATGCTAGGATAATAGGTTGTCTGCTACCTTGGTTCATTTTGTGCAGGAATCATATAGATTGACAGATTTCACACAAATTATCTGAAATGACAACCTGTCTCAACTCTTATCTTTTATAATTCAATTTAAGCCTTAACCCCAAACTACTTGGAGTCAGCAACATGGATCCATCACACCATTCTGTTTTAGCATGCGCTAAACTTTCTCCGTGCCAGAAAATCTTCTCTATTATTATTCTTTTGTTTTGATTAACATTTGGTTAGGTTAATGGATATGAGATTGTTTTGGCTTGCCCACCCATAATACATGTTTATTGGTAATGGAGTTTTTGCATGTTTTTATTTGTTGCCCTATGGAATGTATGCAGGTTGTAAAAAGTCAATCAGCCCCTCGTCAATCTGAGAAGACTCCATCGCAGCGTCTTCTCCAAGTCATTGGTATGCGTAACACCTTTGATGTGTTTGTTTTACCATCTCTTAACTTCTTCACCAGCTTACTCTTTTTGTGGGATTTACAATCGATTTGTAGTTTGTGTTTGAAAGATAGAACTTTGGAACAGATTTTACATTCGTGTTGAGTTATAAAATTACTCTTCTTTGGCTTTGATGATTCAAATTCAAGTAATAAATTAAATTTATGATAATAATACTCGGGAGACGATGGCAGATTCTGGAGCAAGGGTAACTCAGCTGTTAAGGTGATGGTAGTTGCCAGAAAGGAAGTTTATAGATGTTGTCTAGTTTGATAGATTAACTTTGAGCATATGGATTGCATTAAGGCACGGGGTTTGCAATCTCTTTGTTTCTGAACAGGTAGATTTTTTTGAAGTTATGCATAATTACTGGAACAATGTCACGGAGTATTGCTATCTGCTATTGGTTGCTTTTGCTTTCTTTGTCTTGTGTATTGTTGCTGACTGTTATTTTGATGATACTCTCTTTAGAATTCTCATGGAATTATTGGTTCTTATATTTTGCAGGGAGAGATATGAGAATTATTGTTTTTGGTTTCCGGCCCAAAACAAAGCAGGTTAACTCTTCTTTCTTCAGCTCTTTATTTGCTAACTATGATCACTTACAAATTGAAATTTCTTTCACTTGTAAGATATATGTTGTAAAAAAATATGAAGTTCATGATTTTGAGGGTTTAAATTATAAATTAACCGGGGAAAGATATAGCTTTTGTTGATTGAATGAGTTCAAAATGGTGAACAGGGTCATCACACCTGCCATGAGTAGATATTTGTTATAAGTTTTTTTTTTTATTATGCAGAGACGGGCTATATATGATGGGTTATTAAGGTGCACAAAACCATCAAGACCCTGGGATCTTTATGCTTTTAACTGTGGACCGTCCAAATTTACTAATGCTAACCCAAAAGTGCGCTTGTTGAATGAGTGCTTCCGTCTTCTTGGAAAAGGCTTTTGTAGTGCATCAATAGATATGATCGACAAAGGGTCATATACACTGTCTAATGAGTTGTGGAGAATCAGTAATGTAAATTCCGACTACATAATGTCCCCGAGTTACCCTTTTGCCTTAATTGTTCCAAAATCCATCAGGTAAAAACATTTAGATTCTTACTGCACTTTAAAGTGGAAAAGGGAGGGCTGGGGGGATGAGAACATGTTGGAATCCTTCTAGTTTGACTCGAAAATAATTTTTGTTTGGGCTTACTCTAGCCTGAACTCTAAAACTAATAACTGTCTGGTTGCTAGTGATGAAGAAGTGGTCCATGCATCCAGCTTTCGTTCCAAGGGTCGCTTGCCTGTAGTTTCTTGGTGTCATCCTGGTATGAAAAAGGTGAAATTTTAGTTATTTTGTCTATCTTGATTTCCATTCTGATGCCTCTACATATGTGGCATTATAGGAACTGGAGCAGTCCTTGCACGTTCATCTCAACCCTTAGTTGGTCTAATGATGAATATGAGGAGGTAGGTTGATCTGCCTGCTTAATTTCCCTTCAATGAACTCAAACACGTTGCTCCACAAAAATTATGCTCATTGTAGACACATGCCAGGATTATGGTCTGAAATTGAAGTGACATTTTTTATTGTGGTTGCTGTGTTGCATGCATGCCTTCACTGGTATTAAGAAACAGTGACGGCCATCACATGCACAATTGATGACAATTTTAGCAATGTGTTTTTATTCAGTGAAATTCCAAATAATTTCAGTACTGATGGAATTTCTAATATTTAACATGAATAGAGATATATTAAGCTTCATGAAAGATATGTCTTATTATCCTTTTAGATGGTCAAAATTTTAGCATTAAACTTCCTAAACTTGATGCTTAACAATATTTTGCCAAGCTAAAACAAATTTTTTTTTTGAAGTGCAACTGCCATGATGGCTGCAATTACTGTCATAGAATCCTTTACAGGCATGATTATTGAATCATGAGCCCAATAATTCCAAAAACGTTCCAGTCCATTTTGATTCTTTTATGTAACACCTGTTATTTTTTTCTGTTACTGGGATCCATTGATATCTTATCTGTAGAGGTTTTGGAATGTGAACTAAATTTTTCGTTTGCCATCTGTTGCTCGATATAATGTCAGATTCACATCAATGTATTTGTCTGCAGCAACACAGATGAAAAGCTTGTCGCAGCACTTTGCTCTCAACTTGGTGGTGATAAAAAGGGGCGGAGGTAGGGTTATTCAAATCATTTCCCTTTTGTTTTGGTCGAGTTGTCTCTTTGTTTTGGATATTTCATGTGTGTGCTGTTTCCTTATTTTATGCATTAACTTGACTTACTCGTATTATTCTTTATACCTTGTATGATACCTTAGTTTGAAATGTAATTATGTATCAGTCTACCTAGTTTTGAAGCAATAAAACTCATTCTCAGCTATTAACTAAATCCTATTTCATTACCTTTTCAACATGAAAAAAGAAAAGGTCGTCACAGCCTGAATCATGAAATTGCTTTTCTTTTGCTGTACATCTTGAAATGCACTGTCCAGACAGTTGCAAGGTTCCAGTTCGTGTCTTATCTGAAAATGTCTGGAGAAAAGAAATGTTTTCTTTTAAGGTACCCACTAGAATAGATTTGGTGGAGAGAGGTGGGCCCCATAGCTTAGATGGTTAAAGCAGGTGACTACCCAGCCTAGTGTTTAAACTTTGACCACTCATTACTTGCTGTCGGGTATGATGGGACATACATTTCCTTCTTGAGATGGGAAATCCTAATCAATGTACTGGACTTGAATCATTGAAACTTGGTTACAGGTCTTTTGTTGAAATGGAGTGGCCATACTTTTTGTTATTTTTATTCATTATTTGTTGTCAATGTTGCAAAATTTCCACACTGCATGTCTGGATGAATGAGCACTTTTCTCTGGGGTCTTTATTGTCCTGTAACTCTAATTTCTCTTTTGATAAAAATGAGAACTGTAATTTTGTTAATCCACAATGACACACCTATGTTCATTGCTTGACATTGTGACATACAAGTTATGCTAAGAAATAAGCCCATTTTAGATTTGATGTTTGCATTTCTTTTAGTGGCTTATTCTTTATCGCGTTGTGGCTTTTGTAAATGAATGTTTGTAAAATATATATATAATTTTTTTTCCTACTTGTCCTCTCCCTGCTTTTGCTTTCCCCTCATTTCAGGAAGTTATATATTGCTGAAGCAAGGCCTCTAGAAAATGCCAAATCTTGTGTTTTCTTTTCAGGAAGTTATATATTGCTGACGCAAGACCTAGAAAAAATGCTTTAGCAAATGTGGCTATGGGAGGTGGCTCAGAATCACCATCACACTATTTTCAATCCGAGGTTTGAGCTGTTTAGATATGTATCTCTAGTAGTCATCAGCTTTGATACCTCATTTTCATTGATGTCATATTCCTTTTTTTTTTTAATTTTATTTTTAATCTGGTATCAGGTAGTTTTCTTTGGGATAGACAACATACATGCTATGCGTGAGAGTCTTTCTCGGCTTAGGGACTACTTGGATACTCATGGCTCCACTTCATCAGACGGAACATTATCACTCTTGGTTAGTTTATAAACATTAAGAATTTAAAATCAGGCACCTTCACCTGTGGAAAACTAGTAAATTAACATCAGTGGTAATAAGCAGTTATTTTTTTTTCTCTCTCTTAAATACAATTTAAGAAAATGATGATGTATTATTTTGTGCAAGTGAAACATGCATCTATCCATTTTTCGAGTTACATGTAAACATAATTGAGTAACCTGTCCTTGAATAACATCAGATATATAAACAAATAATCAGATGTAATGCATGACTGTGCAGTACAGTTCCCTATTTTACCATTACCAAATGATTGGAATAACCCTCGTGAATGGGCTGTTGTTTGAGGCTCTGGGTTAAAGACTAGAGTTTTCATGTTCATTTCCTGTGACTAGAGTTTTCATGTTCATTTCCTGTGCTATTGTGAATGCATCCTCAATTGGAAAAGCATCGATTGTATTCAGCTATCTATATGGCAACATATATCGGAGACACCATCCTGTTCACAATACAACTCTTATTCAATGCGCTGACATCCTCATGCCTTGTGTGCTTGTCTAATGATGCGCATGAGCCAATGTAAACCTTTATCTTGACATTGGTGCATCAATGATTTTATCTATAGTAAAAAAGGTACTTAAATATGCTCCTCATCTTTAGTTGGGATTTTTTCAGTTAATTCACGGCATTGATCTCTGGCTAATTAGCTAATAGCTCTAAAACACTTTGAAGGCTGAGTAAAGATATTTTCACAATATGGGTTCACAAGTTTTGCATTTGTTATGTTTCCTATGCTTTCTTACTGAACTTCAGCAGAAATGCAGTGTTTGTAGTAGGTGTTAATATCTCTATTTGTTCATGCCATTTTTCATTTACAGAGACATGGTGGCTGGACCTGGGGTGGAGGCAATCTCAGCAGTATGTCTGCTTCTGTGGCAACCCTCGGTGACAGTGGTTGGTTAATACATGTCCAAAGTGTCTTGGCTGGTTCAGCTTGGATTGCTGCTCGTGTTGCTTTGGAATCAGCATCAGTACTTGTACATTGCAGGTCAGATATCTTGACTTTATCCGTTATATTTATCTTTGTAACAACTGGCAGAATCTTTTCTTTTCTGTTGCCACAGTGATGAAATCTGAAGATTTTTAATGTTCTGCATGCTACATATCCTCTTTTTGTCCTTTTGGTTTGTAAATTCTATTTCATATGCTGTCAATCTATTTTAGTTTCTATTCATTATGCATAATCTAAAAGAAAAGCGCTTATTAATTCCATACATGGACTTCAAATCTAAATCAAGCTTTCTTACTTGTTAATTCCATACATCAACTTCAAATCTGAATCAGGCGCTCTACCAATAGATCTTGCATCTACCTTTCTTCTTTGTGTAATCACATGGATTGAGCTTCACATACTGATTAGCAGAAAAACCTGGGTCTCATTGCCCAGCAGATCATGGTTTTATTTGTGAACTTGGCGAGTCATCTGCCTACTACCAGACTCCTGGCCCACATTTGTTCTGCTTTTCAACAGAGCAGAAAAAATTGCATAGCTGAATCATCTAGCAAGCATTTCAGTTGAATAATTTGTCATTATACATATTTTCATTAATTAGCAAAATTTGCTATCAGAAAAAAGCTACCTTTCGTTTCTGTTTTCAATTTCGTGCTTGCTTTTAGAGCTTCTGCATGAGCTGAGTTCTTGTCTTTCATTCTTTTGTCTAGCGATGGATGGGATAGAACTAGTCAGCTGATTTCACTTGCTAATTTGTTGCTTGACCCTTACTATCGGACATTCACTGGGTTTCAGGTATTTTCTTCCACTGTAAGACTCCTTTGTTGGTTGTGTATTGCTTTGTATATGCTTAAGCTGTTGCACTTACGAATGTACACATATTTCTCTCATGTTACTCTTATGTTACTGTTACTATAATATGAAAAGGATTTTTATACCCCTACAGATAAAATAGCTTTCTTTTTCCCTGGATGTGAAATTTTACTTTCTGGAATATCTTAATTCAATGCAGGCGCTCATTGAAAAAGACTGGCTAGCATTTGGTCATCCATTTGAAGAGCGAATGGGAATGCCAACTGTATCTGGATGCAGTGATAAGCCTCTTGATTTATCTAGGCAATCTTCAGTTGGGAGTTTTCCATCATCACCCATGCGACAGTCATCAGGATCATTCGCACCTCAAGCTCCTAGTTCTTCTCATGCACAGAACCAATATTCTCCTATATTTTTGCAGGTTACTGTTATTTTATGCATGCCCTAATACACTGAATTTTAGGAATTAGGTACCAACTGGTTATCATGATTATTTTGGCAACGCAAAATCATAGGGGATTAGGGATTACCATATGATTTGCATTGAGCCTGACGCATATTGAGATTGTTTTGAAGATCTAAATACATGAATAGATAGTATTGATCTTGTGAAAAAGATAAATAATTGCTCAAGATCCCCTCCTTTTCCCTTCCTCTATGTGAAGAGAGAAATTTTGGATACTTAGGTTTAACGCTGCATTTATGTGCCAAATGTGTTCAAATTTTTTTTTACCTTATACTGGGGTTGTAAGCTAGAGATGTGAAGGCAAGAGTATAATGCATAGGATCTTCAAGCAATTGTAGAATCTACTAGAAGGATTGGTTTGAAGGTGAGGATGGTAGGGGTATTGTTAAGGAAGTCCACTTAAAAAAGCCTAAATAATAGTGATAATAGTGACAACACCCTATTTGTTTGAATGTCCAATATTATATTTCAATCCAAGTGAACTTGATAATCTGTTGTGTAAGATGGTCTTTGCTAAGTTCTAAAAATAGTTAATGTGTTCTGCAGTGGATTGATTGTGTTTCACAATTATTGCGGATGTATCCCTTTGCTTTTGAGTTCTCCTCGGTATGTGTGATTTTCTTCTCTTATGATACTCATCCTTGCATGCATTAGAAGTTAGCTGTTGAGATCAAATGAGTTGAAGAAACTGGTTTTGTTTCCTCATCTCACTTTTTTCTGACTAGTGTATTGTTTGATGGCTTAGGCTTTCCTGGTGGACTTATTGGACTGTGTGCTTTCATGTCGTTTTGGTAACTTCTTCTGCAATAGGTGATTCCTTTTCTCTAATTACTTTTTAACTTCTGCATAGGGATATCTTAAATAGATTAAGGCCTGTGGCTTCTGGCATGCCTTTACTTGATCTGTCCGTACTACATGGATTAGAAGGTGATATAAGTAATTTAGAATCAAGAAATTTTAATTTCAAACTCAATACTGGATTGGAAGCTGAAAATTCAGAATATCTCAAGACAAACATGGATTCAGCAAATCTTTGCATGAACCAGAAACTAGAATAAAGAAGAGCTGCTTCATTTCCTTTAATCTTAAAGTTTAACAGATCATCTGTAGTTTGATCATCTTCTTTGGATATAGAGAAGTTTGATAAATTTAAAAAATGAAAGTGGTATCAATGTCCTGAAATGGGTTACAGCAAATATAATTCCCATAGAGGCACCATACTGATTTATTCTACCAAAATGATTAATGACATTGTTGCATCTTCTCAGATGCATATATGACATCTGTTTGTTGCATATTTGTGGCAATGCAGTGTCATCCGTTGGATGATTTCTGGTAGAAATCCCTTCATCTTCCTAGAAATAAAGAGACAATCATGTAGCTTTGTCTGAAGCATGGTAGTGCATCTGTGTAGGAATTTGTCGTATTTGTGGCATTTGGTTTTAGAACAGTTCATTAGAGCATGCAGTTTCTTCTTTCCTAAGTGAAGTTCAAGCAGTCAATTCTTCTCCTTCTCATAAAAGTGGCAGTTCCTCAGTGTAAAAAGTGATGACCCCCAAATTTATCATCTTTTTGATCGTGCATGTTTTCTTGTCAGCCCGTTCATTGTACTTATTGACTACCTCTTAGGTTGGACTAAAACTTGGTTCCTGTTGAAGACAGCCCAAGGGGCAACTTTATGCATAAATGCTGAACATTAGGATATTGCTTGCAGAGAACCCTCACTGTGTCCTGTTTACTCTAATCACTCTAGCACATAATGGGACCTGTCCTGTCAACTCCAATTATTGTGGAAACATTAAAATTTCTCTTTCTTAGTGTTAGTCTAAATTTTTCAGTGAGAAGGAAAGGCAGCTAGTTGGTGTCTCTGAATCTTGTGGATGCTTGTGGGCTTATTTGGCTGATTTGCGTTCTTCAGAGGGAAGGTCTCATGTGCACTATAACCTTTTCTATAGTCCTCTGAAACATAAGGGCCCATTGTTACCTCCAGCAGCAGCTTTAGCCCCGACTCTATGGCCCCAGTTCCATCTTCGGTGGGCTTGTCCTTCAGAAGCCCAAGCTGGGGAGCTTGAAGCTCAATGCCGGAATATGTCTTTAAAATTCTCTGAACTACAGAAGGTAATGAACTACTTTCTTGCTACTGAACCAATACAATGTTCTCATAAAAACACGATCCTTTGGAGTAATGTAGTCCTATTGGTTTGCCCTCGTCTGACTGATCAGGGTATAATATATTCTTTCAATTTCTTTTTTTTTCTTTTCTATTCTTTTTCTTCTTCTTTCTTTTTTCTATTTGGTTTGCACCTTAGTCTGCTTTTTCATTGACTCTGTCACTTACCTGACCAGGCAAAAGAAGGAGCAGAGAAGAAAGCTAAAGAAACCACAAATGCCATGGAATCATTATCTGCAGAACTACAGAATGAGAAGCGACTCAGTAGCTCTGCTATGGCATTGGCTAAGAGGGCGAGCAAGGAAAGTGCAGCCATAAAGCGAGCCATACAGTCATTGGGATGCAAAGTTCATTTTGCTGGCGGTGGTGACACTACTGTTGATATCGAGACCAACCCTATGGGAATTACACAGGAATCTGTGTTTTCTCACTCAAAAAGAGAATCTGATGGTATTGTCCAGCATCAATACAATTCAGATCTATCGATTTCCATTTCAGCAGTGGCAGATGATGTTGTTTCCAACAATCCACTCGATCGAGTGTGTGGTGCTATATGCCCTTCACGCGCAAGAGATGGAGGCTGCCGGTGGCCAGAGGCTGGTTGTGCTCAATTATGTAGTCAGTTTATTGGGGTGAAGGCAAACTACGACGCAATTGATAGTCTCTCTATATACGAAACTTATTTTGACACAGTAAGTACCTTATAACTCTATTATCCATGCATTGATTTAGACTTAAATTCTCCGTAATAATTGGTTGAGTTGTTTTCATAGAGAGAAGAAGGGAAATAGAGTTTAAAGAGAAGTTTGATATTATAGCTCTCAAGCAACTCAAGCGTAGGGTCAGTGCAGAACCCTCAGATTTTGAAATCGGGACTGTTCATACAGAGAACATAGAGTTAGTACCACACTATCATTTAGCGTAGTCGTTCTTTGGGAACAAAACAAGCAAGCTTGTTCCCTCACAAAAGAAAAGACAAGCAAAGCTTGAGGTGGTGATGCAGTGAAGGGCAGATGTATATCGAAGTCATCACGGTAGCTTCGTTTTCTCCCTCAATAACTGTTTGCTGTACAGATTTCAAACAATTTAAACATTCCCATTCTTTTTTCTATCACCATAAATGTATAGAGCAATATTCATAACATGGGATTTTTTTCTTTGTCCGTAATAAAGATCCCACAATTTTATGTTTTATCCATGTTCCTTTTCTTCCTTTCCTTTGGGCATAGAAAGAGAACCGAAATGGATTATCACGCTTCCATGGCTATTTCGCTGAAACATCTCTTCCCTTTTTTTTTATATTCACTATAAAATGAAGAATCTTTATGTACATCATGGGTTACATCGATGCCACCCCTCCTGCTGTATATGTAACTTTAGGATAACAGATAACATTTTACACAGGATACAACACTGGGGCGAAAATTATTCCTGTCACAATGAAGCAGCATTGGGAAATCCCACATTTCTCAGAATTTATTCACCAATCACCACCTGCCAGCTTGATCATTCACGGGTATGACCGTAAGAGTAAAGCAACCCCTGCCCACCTCATGTATTGCAGGCAGCAGCTCTAAATTCGAATGCCAAATGGAGTTGCCAATGCCAGTCTCCAATGCTCACGGGCTGGTGCCGATAATTAGATTACGGTCCAAATAGTAATAACGCATTGGTTTGCTGCCATATATAACTAGCACTAGTCTTCGAAGTCTTCGAAGCGTCGGCGTAAAAAAGAATCCATATGCGTTTAACTAATCCTTCCTGCTTGATCAATTAAAGTGCCAACTTGGTCTCCACATAATGCTCTTGAGATGTTCCCAGGCTCGAGCAAATTAAAGACCACCACTACACACGACAGAGAGCACATAAGCATTAGCAACGTAAGTGGGTTTGGGAGGATGAGAGAGGAGTTGTTGATACAGGAAGCGCAAATCAGTATAAGAAAGTCATTACAAACCAGGAATCCCATTCTCTTCACAGTACGTAATTGCCATCATGTCCATTGAGGTAGCCCCCCTCGAAACCACGTCTCTGAATGATATGTGATCCAGTATTATATTGCTGCTACCAGCATGGCTATCATAGACGCCATTAACAATGGTACCTTTAAGGAGTGCATCTGCATTGACTAATCAAAGAAAAAAAAAAACAGGCATCAAGATTTCATCCCAAACAAAGGCAAGGGCAGAAAATAAAGTAAAAGCAGGCAGAGGGCAATACTCTCAGAAGCTCTCAAAGCAGCTGCCGTGTCAGTAGTAAATAGAGGATTCCCAGCACCAGCACCAACACCACCAAATATGACAACTCTTCCTTTCTCGAGATGTCGGATGGCCCGTTGCCTGCTATAGGGTTCAGCTAACTCTGGCATTGCAAATGCACTTTGCACACGAGCTTGAACACCGTGCTTCTCCAAGGCTGATTGAAGCAAAACTGAATTCATAACTGTTGCCATCATGCTGACATCATTACATCACAAGTTAGCACATCATCACAAACTAGCAACAGGCAAGTTTAGGATTAAGACAGTACAAAGAGATTTTAAGCTATTATACATGCTACTGGGAAAGGCAAACATAGTTAACAGGACAACATTCAGGATTCGATGACTGAAATAGATACTTCAATGCAAATTCTAAGAGGACGGTGCATCACCCAATCTGGCATGCAGTAGGCCTCTCTAAGCCAGTAGCAGAAATCCACGATTCTCCACAAAAGAAATTACGACCTCCAAGAACAATCGCTATCTATAAAAAGCACACAAGAGTAAGCATCTTGTAATTTGAGTCTGCATTGCAGGACACCAGCAAGAAAAAGGATTTGGGCAAATACCTCCAGTCCAACACGGCTAGCTGTTGCTACTTCCTGAGCAATCTGCATAGCTACCTAGAAACAGAAGAAAGCAGCTTAGCTTGCATTTTTCATGTATCATCATTCCAAAGATAAAAGAATCATCCAAATACTGAATCTTGCACCTTGGGGTCAATATTCTGGCAATTCCCAGCCAATGCAGAACCGCTGATTTTAAACACTACTCTCCGCCATTTTAAATTCGTCACCGGTTTAGTTTTGAGACTATTAGCAAAGGCAGCACTGCCAGATGTATACCTGCACGTAGACGTTGGGATATGCAATCAGTCACACATAGCAAAATCATCAAATTAGCCATCTTAAACCATTCCACAACCACCTGACAATTCTTCTGTTTAACCAAAATCCACTAATCAATTTCAAATTTGCATCAATTTAGAATAATCACAGAAAATCAAAACAAAAAACCAACCAAAAACATCAATAAAAATCCAAACCCTCACTCATCCAAAAACACTACCTTTTAACTTGCTTAACCACCACATTAGCATTCCCACAACTCCCTCCACCACCACCCTCACTATCTCCCCCAGCAGCAGCAGCAGCACCACCACCACTACTCTTCCCATTGCACGCATTCCCCATGATCACCTCGATATGTTTAAACCAATGCCAACTACTCCCACTCCCACTAATCCTCTGTAACTCCACTTTATACCTCTTCTTCAAATTATCAATCTTATTCTTACACTGCTCCACACTCTTCTTATTATTACTCCCTCCTCTCTCACTCACAGCTTCCGCTACTTCCTCCCAATCTCTCCCTCTCAAATTCCCTCTATTCAACTGATTAAATTTCTCCGTGTACGCCTCCAGCAAACACGATATCGCCGTATCGCTCCATTCCTCTCTATCCTTCCTGTAATCTCGGTAATCGCTGGATTCTAACTCTGTGTTGCTGTTTGATTTCGATCTCTTATTGTTGTTGTTGTAGTAGTGGTTTTGGTGGTTGCGTTTCGAGGAGGGTGTGGCGGACGATTTGTCGTGATCGGAGTAGTAGTAATCGCCGGTTGTCGTGACGGAGGCGGCATCTGGGTGGCGCGTTGTAGGGTGAGGAGGCGGCGCGTCGAGGAGGGGGAAATCGTCGGTGGACATCGGAAAATAGGGTTAGGGTTAAGATTTCGATTCGGGGGTGGGGTAGAAGATGTTAGGGGAGACGACGTTAGAGGGATGGGTGACGGAGTGAGGGGGTTAGGCGGTTAGGTTTTATAATAGGGATTTGAGTCGCAGTTGGTGTAACGGATCCGTTTAAAACAAGGGAGGGGAGTAACGCGTTCGGTTAGTAAAAAGGTAAAATTTGATCATTAGGGTGTTAAAACTTCAAAAATCAAAAAGAAAAAAGAAAAAACGTTACAGCAGTTAAAATGTGAAAACTGAAAATAGTTAAAATGTTGTTTTTATTTTTCTGTTTTAAATATTAAAAGATCCTTACATAAGCATAGTTATTAATGTAATTGACTGGTCAGCTTGCTAACTTGAAAAGATTGTTTGGTATTATGGTTTCTTTTATTTTTATTTTTAGTTTTATGATTAAAAAATCATTGATTAATCCGAAAATCCAATAACCTAAGCCAAGTTTGATGTGATTTTTAATTTTTAATTTTATTTATCTATATTAGGTTAGATAAATAAAAATAAATCAAGTTATTATTATTTCTTACCATTCATTAAATTATGTCAGTTTAACTTAAATTTAAGTATTTAGATTTAAAACACATGACCAAAACGTGAAAGAATCTCAATGTATTTACAAGAAATTGGTATCAAGAAACAATGCATTGCCATGGACACATTTGCGACCTACGGGTTAAGGGTAAGAAAAAATTTGAAAAATCAATTAAATAAAAAAAACTAAAAAAAAAATATAATTAAAAAAATCGAGTTGTGAAAAAAAACCAATTAGAATATTTAAAAAATCAACTAGTTTGATTTCAGCTTCATAAGTCGTGAAACCAAAAAACCAAACCGAACCGAAAAAAACCGAGCCAAACCCAAACCCAACCCATTGGAAATTAAAAAAAAAACCCAAAAAATAATATAGTTTTTTATTTTTAATATAAAATAACCGAACCAAAACTGGTTGGTTGAGTTTCGGTTTTTGTTCGGTTTTGATTTGATTCCAGTTTTTTTTTATTAAAAAAATAAATGAAAATAAACTTGGCTGCAACTGGTCTTGAGAGGCTTGGCAATATTAGATCTTCTATTCGAAATTCATTCATATAAGCTTGAGATGACTGCGACGAGAACAAGTCTGAAATCTAACCACAAATCATTCACAATTGAGTTAAGAAAATAAATAAAATTAATAATTTCAACCAATTTCATTTTTGGCATATTAGGCCTTCAAAACTCCAAAATTACCTCATAGAAGAGGGTTTTGAACACTACAGAATGAAAGGTTATATATTATAGTGGCTTGGTGAGTGCTTTACTTCTCACCAAGAAACCAATATAAACAGTTCCCCCAACGCCCTCTCAACACAAACTTGAAATACCAGTTGGAGGAGATAGGATAGTGTTTCCCTTGTTAGGGTATGTGAAGAAAGCACAATAAGTAAAGTGACAGGACACCTAGCATCCAGTCATTAAGTGTATGGAAATCAGATAAGCAAATTACACAGCCGGTCGATGTTCAACTGCACATTAAAGGTAGGAGAAGGGGCAGGATTTGAGAAAAGAAAGGAAAAATTGCACGTTCTATTTCCACGCTTCTTCGGAATCATTCTTCGTCTGCTGGAGATTGATACCCGTCATTTGACTGATCGTCATCAGATGATGCCTTCTTGGCTTTCTCGTTTCTTTCCTGCCACCTTGCCCATATCCACTTCAAAACAATGAACCCTCCAAGTGCATACACCTGAAAGCAGATTAGCTAATTCAATTAATTGAAAAAATAAAAATAAAATTACTGCATCTGCTGTCTTGGTTCACAGTAGAGTGAAAGGTGAAGAGAACTGGTCTCCTGGCAAAGGAGCTATGACCAGCACTGGCTGCTCCCATTACAAGGGATACGGACAAAACTAAACTAAAACCTTAGCATTCTATTCCTCTTGAAAAGACAAGCAACGGGTAATTCTATTAGTTGCTTGAGACTTTTGAGTTAAAATTCCAACAGAAGGATATATATGAAGATTATAAGGATTACAGCCCCACATCACAACATCACAAAATCAAATCACAAGTGTCTTAAAGATTATTTACACGGCACAATTAGGTGGGATCTTGTACAGATGTAAAGGGAACTGGAGTTTTCAAAGCAAGAAAGATTTAAGGAGGATGGAGAGGGAGTTCAACAGCATTATAAGTATATATGCATGCTAGCATACATACCAGCATACAAAGGTGTCCATGTTAAAAAAGAAGAAGAAGAAGATGATATGCCGCAAGAATCCATGGCAGAAAATCAACATCATTGATTAATAGTAGCTAGAGAAGGTTGAAGATGGTGGACATGAGAAACTCAACAAACTATAGTACAGAAGTGAAAACTTGAAAGGAAATTCATTAAGTCACTAACAACATGCCCAAAGAACAAGTCAATCAAAAGCTAAACTAATTGAGGACCACTGGCTTCGCATAAATGACTATATAAGCTTCAAGTACTCCATAATTTCCATAGCCTGAGTGGAAGAGAGATGTACACTACCACTTTTTTCCTATCTACAGAAGCTCACGGGTTAGATGAGAATACCATAGCCTGCATTCAGAAATTCCCTTCCTTTCATACATTCTCTAACCTAATTTCACAATCACGTTAACTTCACTACCTGTTTGAATTAAGCTACCATATTCTCTCCTAACAATAACCATAAATTCATTCAGATTTTGTCATATAAATCCACGGTTTCATTACCCAAATCTCAATCAATCCATAAACACTTTAATCCTTCACTATTTATCAAAGCAAACACCTTTCAAATGCCAACATTTACATTACCCAGCATAAGAGCTCGCTATCAAATAGTTTCCACTTTTGAATGGTAAATGCTTAGCATCTAGCAAGAAGACCATGCTGCAGAAACAAAATATCTTGAAAATAAACTTTACAAACTCCCTCGTCTTCTGTGATACTTGACCACTCTTGTTTCCTACATTTCTAACAATCTATGCCCATACACTGCAAAAATAATAATAATCAGAATTCCTTTCTTACTCATCTTAGCATATGATTTCCCATAAAACTACATGCATGCCACTATCATTGGAAATAAAAAGATCCCTAATTTTCACAAAAAAATAAATAAATTTACAACAAAACAAAAGCCCTACACCTCAAATTTAAATGCTATACGATTTTTTCCACTTTTTATAACACCCCGAGACAAAACACAGAAACATCAACAGACCTGCCAAATGATCACAGGATTATGAGTCCTTCCACTGCCCTCTTCAACCTCAACCTCAATCGATGAAGGAGCTAAAGAACGAGTATTTGGGAAGCTGACAATATTGGGTTTCTGAATTCCACTCTCGTTTTCTCCTCCTTCAGTAACTACTGCTATTTTCGGTTCCTCTTTAGCCAGAGGGACTGGCTTGTTAAAGAAAGGAACTTTGAGCTCAAACTTTGGAAAAATTGAAAAAAGATTTCCGGGTTTTTGAGAGCTGTCTTTTTGGGTCACGATTTTGCTGTTTTCAGTTTCCGCCATTGTTTTTTGAGAGGATTTGGGGCGTGGAAGGATTGTTCAGGGTTTTTGGGGTTTTGTAGTTGAGCGGAGAAAGCAGAGTAGAGCACGTGATGAGTTGGTAAAGAGGTAATATTTTAATAAATGGTAAAAATATATATATGATAATTACGTTAACTTATGCATTAAATGTGCCTTTTCTTTTCTTTTTCTTCCACAATTCTTATATTTTGTGAAATATAATGTCAAAGCAATGTTGTTTCTAATAATATTTTTTTAATAAAAAAATTAAATGATATATTTTTTTAATTACAACGTTTTTCACCCGTTAATTTTATTTATATATTTTAAATTCAGTAAATTGTACCTTGTGTTGATTTAAGAGGGAGGATGAGTGTTTATACATAACCTCTAGAATGAAACGAAATCTAATAAAGAGAATAGTTTTGTCAAAGCAAAGTAAATACAATAATAAATTATTATTATTATTATTAGCAGAGTTTTACTTGAAACAATAAGGGAAGTACTCACTGGTAAAAGGATTAAGGGATGCTTAATTCCAGGCTCTTCAACTTCAACCTTCAATGGAGGAGGGGCTAATGGTTTAGGATCACTGAACTTTACAACATCAGCTGGCTTATTACCTGTAATCTTTTCTTTCTCTTCCAACTTAATAGCATCAACATCAGCTTTGGGTGATAGGTTAAATATTGGAGGAAACTTGAACTCAAATCTTCGAAACACCAGAAACAAGCTCCTGGGCTCTTTTTCTTGGCCATCTTTCTTGCTCCTAGCCTTGTTGTTCTCAGCCATGGTTGTTAGCACAGAATGATTGGGTGCAATTTCTTTGTTTCTCTGGCTCTGTTTGCGTAGAGAAAACAAGTTTAGGACTTCAATAATCAGAGCGGGAGGTTTTGGCTTGGTTTCCTGAAGATACTAGGCCCGCGTCTCTGGAGAGTGTTGAACATTCCTTCGCTTCTAGTACGATCTTTGCATTTCATTTTCATCTCTCTTGTCGGCTACACTTTTAATTATTATTTTTTCATGTTTTATTTATGAGTTTTACTAGTAGGATTAAAATCTTTTCCATTAGAAAGAGAGAGAGAAAAAAAAAGATGGTATAAAAAATTAATTCCTGAGTTTTTTTAAAAAAAAATTTCTCATGCGGTGCCACTTGGACCCGCGCTTTTTTATCTTTTAATTTTTGTTTTAATTTCATCGTGTTTTTATTAAATTAATAAAAAGAAGGGTTTTTTATTTTTTATTATATAATAAAATAAAATAAATAATTGAAATTAGTAGAGTTTATAGATCGAATGGGGTCTATTCAAATTAATTATGGTTAATCTAAACTGTTTTTTTAACTTGTCAAATAAAAAAAATTACGTTGAAATAAATTAAATATAAGTTAATTTAAAATCTGAATAAGAGTATTAAGTTTAATTTATTGTATTATATTTAAAGTGTTAGATAAATTTTTACTTTTTGGCAAAAAAGAAAAACGAATTACTTATCGATGAAGTCAACTAATTACCCATAATCCATGGTAACATGTCACATGCTTTATGGAAATACCACGTGCCAGCTTAAAAAAAACAACGTTCGTTCCATACCATTTTCGATGACGCGAAAGAAAACTATAAATAAACAGAGCAAACCAGCAAGGGAAAGTACCACAATAATCACGCAATCTCTCTGTTCATTTCACTACCGTCAACCCACTGCTCCCTCTCTCTCTTCTTCTTCTTCTTGAGATTCTTCGTATTTTCTCAGAAAATGAATCCGCACTTGAATCTTGAAGAGAACATGAGGTTGGCTTCAGTTCTTGAGCCATCAAAACCAGTAAGTTGTACTCAAGCTTACTTGCTTTTGCCTTGATTTTTGAGCTCTCGCTATTTTCTTTCTAATAGCTCAAGAAAGCTCTCTTTGCTTGTTTTGTTAATGTTATTTCTTGTTTCTTGGTTTATTTAACCCGTCAAAAATAGTACTTTGATTTCTTGATTGGTTACCAAGAAAATTCAAGAAAAAGTATAGAAGACAAATAGTGTTTGGGGTTTCTTAATCTTCATTGATTTGTTTCATTGCTGAGAAAATGTTAGGAACTGAGACGTGTTTGGATTCGTTGTATTCTTCTTTACTGTGGAGATCAAAAGGGAAAATATTAAAAAAAGTAGCGGGGCTTAGCTTTTAGAGAGAATATGAGCTATGATTTCATATATTCTTCTGATTTTGGATTTTGCAGAGTTTCTTTCCTGCAAGGACAAAGATTGTTGGCACACTTGGTCCACAATCTCGAACTGTGGAGATAATAACTAATTGTCTGAAGGCAGGAATGTCTGGTATTGCCCCCATCTGATCTTTTTAACATCTTAATATTGAAAGCTCTCCCCACCTTTTTTTTTTGGATCCTTTTTTTTTTTGGTTATAGAAAATTGAATTCATTAGTTCCAAAATTTATATCTGGCTCAGGGGAAATGCAGGTTTCACTTCACACTAAGAGTCAAATATTAAAAGTAGACAAACATTTTGCCAATCTTTAGTCTTTGATTTTCTTTGAGACCAAGCAGGCTATAATTATAATATGCCTATTCTTGGGGGTTGATCTAAAATGGTTTTCCTTTTTTTTAGTGGCACAGTTTGATTTTTCATGGGGTGATACTGAATACCATCAAGAGACATTGGATAATCTGAAAGCAGCTGTCAAGAGTACCAAGAAACTCTGCGGGGTAAACTTATCTTTATTAGATTCAGTTTAAGCTATATTACTACCTAATTTAGCTATCTAAAGTTGATGCAAAGGCATGGATGGAAATTCGCGTCTTACCGTGGCTGAATGATAACTAGATATGTGTTCCTCATCTTTACTTAATTTTTGTGTGTTTAAAAAAAGGTCAATTTTTGCGTCTTTTATATCCAAAAAAAGTATGCAGAACCATCTAATGCGTCTCCAAAAGTTTGAAGTTTGGATGTGTTGAAGAAGTACATGATGCATGTTGAAATGTATTCAAGTGGTTTTGGCACTTGACACAAATACAGCTCTCGTACTGAAGTGATCTCAACTTTGATAGCTCCATCTTTAACGTCCTTCAAGTCTTTCACCAATGCGCTTGAGATAATGAGATTTTTATTCTCCTCTTGCTGGGTTTTCACTTTATTTAATAGCCAAATCTTATGACTTTCTTTACTGTCTAATTTTTTTGGTTTTAATCTCAGGTAATGCTTGATACTGTGGGTCCAGAGTTACAGGTGATCAATAAAACTGAGCGCCCGATTTCCCTTCAGGAAGATAGCTTTGTTGTCCTAACACCAGATCAGGACAAAGAAGCCACTTCAAGTCTGCTACCCATAAATTTTACTGGGTTGTCGTCGGTGAGTAACTGTTTTACATGCTGTATAGACTAATTCCGGTTTCATTTGGCATTTGCATCTATGTTTGGAAATGTTTGTGCAGTTTCTTTAAAACATAGCTATATGTGCCTTGTGCATGTCTGCGTGCGTGTCAAGTATTTTTGTTTCCTAAGTCATCCTTTGATTCTTTTGAAATTTTTGTAAGTCATTATTTTTTTTTTCCTTTTATGACATGGGTTCATGTCATCTGTCAATGCCTTTGTACAATTTCTGTAGCTGGAGTTTGGTATGGTCTTTGCAGGCAGTGAAGACGGGAGACACAATTTTTATTGGTCAATACCTCTTTACAGGAAGTGAAACTACTTCTGTGTGGCTAGAGGTAAGTAACTTCATTGAGGCATGTCATGTCACCTACTTTTCACGTCAAGCATGCCTTTCACAGATCATCATCATATCACTTATGTAGGATGAGAAAGCAATTACTTTGCTTGCTAGCTGCCAACCCGTTTCAATTAAAACTATTCTTTGAACAAACAAGCCAGCAGACTTGTACTCGAAAGATAATGGCGTGATTCAACTTCCAAAAAAGAACATTTTCTTAATTCAATTTCATGATGATGCAGGTCACTGAAGTAAATGACGAAGATGTGGTTTGCTTGGTAAAGAATTCTACTACCTTGAGTGGGCCACTATATACTTTGCATGTCTCTCAAATCCATATTGATCTGCCTACTCTCACTGACAAAGATAAGGAGGTAATTCTTTCTGCTTGATGAAATAATTTGTTGTTTTAATTGAGTATGATGAAATAATTTGCTGTTTTAAAAGAGTATACTGATACTGTGTTTGGTGTTAACCTATTCCCATTTCTTAACACTGATCAGTGCTGGCTTCCATCATTTATACTGGAATAAAGCCTCATTCTTCTTACCTCATATGTTACCCTAGGGAACTAACGCTTCAGAATCATATTATTGTTTTTATTAACGAGTAATTTTGGTGCCAACTATATGAAAGATTGGTGACATGCTCCCTTGAAAATTTAGTGCTTACTGCTATTGTGATATCATTAAGTGCTTTGATGAAATTTTCATGATCAATATCAGGTTATAAGCACATGGGGTGTTCGAAACAACATAGACATCCTCTCACTTTCATACACCAGGCATGCTGAAGATGTTCGTCATGTAAGGATTTTCCTGCTGAGAGTTACTGTCTACTATCTCTTTTCATTGTAAACTAAATTACTATGACCTCTTCCCATCATTTTGTCCTCATCATTTTTTTCTCTTTGTGGTTATCGAGGTTTGCTGCATCTATATTTTCCTCATTGTCCCCTTTATAATATAAAATTAAGCTGGTAATGCTTTTATACAGGCACGTGAATTTCTTTCTAAACTGGGCGACCTCTATCAGACTCAAATTTTTGCGAAAATTGAAAATGTAGAGGTGAGCTGTGTAATTTGTCTGCTATCATATGCCATTCCTTATCGTACTGTGCTTAAATTCCATTTTAGGTTCCAACAGCCATATTTCTAATGTATTTCCTGCAGGGATTAGCTCATTTTGATGAGATCCTTGAAGAAGCAGACGGTATCATCCTTTCTCGTGGAAATTTGGGGATAGATCTCCCACCAGAGAAGGTAGCTGTGAAATCTGATTGATGAACTTTCAATATGTGCAAGTTATCATAGGCACCTGTCATCAAAATATACTAGTCTGTTAGGATTTCTTGTTAACATGTGATATTGTAACACAACAGTCTGTAAGGATTGCATAATAGCAATTTATAGAAGATAAATGGGAAATGGAGAGTGCTACACTACAACATACTTTAAGTTGTCACAACTGTACAACATGCTGTATCAATCTTTTTTTTTACGGGTTTACTTTTCATGTTATATTTTTTCAAGTGGGACATCTAAGTAGCTTTTGGAGGCCATTAAAAGTACGATTTCCTGTGATGCCAATCCTGCCAATGAGGATAGATATAAAAACCGACTGTAGGCAATTAGCATGTTGTTCCTATCTAGTTTGACACCATCAGTAAACATGCATTTGCATTTAGGGCTAATTGAGTCCTGAAATGGAAATTCTACTACACATAATCCATCTAGACTGTCTTGCTATCTGCATTTTACAGGTGTTTATGTTTCAAAAAACTGCTGTTTTTAAGTGCAATATGGCTGGAAAACCTGCTGTGGTCACTCGTGTCGTGGACAGTATGACAGAGAATTTGAGACCTACTCGTGCAGAAGCAACTGATGTTGCCAACGCAGTATTGGATGGTAATTTTCAAAATTCTTGCGTGGATTGTGTTTCCCGGTTGTAAATTTTGTTGCATGTAATTATACTGTTCTGGACAATGAAGTACTAACTTCTTACACGAGAATATAGCAGTCTTGATTCCTCATTTTTCTAGCCTTGCTAAGTAAGCTGAGAGTATCATATATTATGCAAACCACAGGCTAACAGAAGTATTTTAATGTGTTTTTCTGTTTCTTCAGGGAGTGATGCAATTCTTCTAGGTGCAGAAACCCTGAGAGGATTGTATCCAGTTGAGACCATCTCTACCGTTGGGAAAATTTGTGCTGAGGTAAGTTCTCTCTTGTTTTCCTCGAGTATCCCTCCTTGCCTCCATTTTCTCTTGATATTTCCAAACCTATCCCCCTGATTAATTAAATTCCCATCTGCAGGCAGAGAAGGTTTTCAATTATGATTTGTATTACAAAAGAACTGTCAAATATGCAGGAGATGCAATGAGCCATTTGGAGTCTATTACTTCCACTGCGGTATTTTCATAATGTTTCAATTTAGCTTTTTTGCTTATTTAGTTGAACATTGTTTGCATTCCTTCCTTACAAATTGTTTATTACTTCCACTGTGGTATTCCTTCCTTCTTTACTTATTTTTATCCTTGCCCTTTTCTGGTTATCAAGGTCCGTGCAGCTATCAAGGTTAAAGCTTCTGTAATTTTGTGCTTCACTTCTACTGGAAGAGCTGCAAGGTTTTTCTTTCTTCATATTTCTTCCTCTTAATTTCTTTTTCTGGCGCTATGTTTATTTGAATACAAATGCAAGTGATTAGGTATCTTGGAAGTCTATTTTGAAAGATTTATTAAATCAGGCAAATGAACTGTTGTTTAGATGACACGCCAATTTCTTCAGAACTTGAGACTTTCTAATCTTCCATGTATTAATACAGGTTGATTGCAAAGTACAAACCCATAACGCCTGTTATATCTGTTGTTATCCCTCGGGTAAAGACTGATCAACTGCGTTGGACCTTTACTGGTGCTTTTGAGGTATGTTATTGCTTAGATTGGTTATATCTTCTTCCAGTGCAGGGGATAATTTTCTGTTGAATTTGGTGCTCCATTGTTTCAACACCCCCCTCTAATTGAATTTGAAGCTTATCCTCTAATAATTTTCTGGCAGGCAAGGCAGTCACTCATTGTCAGGGGAGTTTTTCCTATGCTTGCCGATCCTCGACACCAAGTAAGCATGCATTACATTACATGATTGCAAGTTTATGTTTTTATCAGTTCCCACTTTTCTTCCTCTTCTTCAGAATGACAAGATAAGAAAGGTCTTGTGGAATGAATTTTAGTGATCTAATATGCTATTTCTTTGAAGTTTTCCAATAATTGATATTTGAGATGAAGGTTAAAGGTTAAAGGTCATATCATGACCATAATTTTCAGATATAGATTTTATTTCTCTTGGCATTCCATCAAAGTGCCTTTGCATGCATTTCAAAGGACGAAGGGCAAATATGGGGTCTAGATGTAGGTGTGCGCACCATCATTCTATGTCTGTGGTTACACACTGACTATTACAGGGAAAATAGGTAGAAGGTATACAAAAATATAATCAACGCGGTTGTAGCTCTTTCACACAGAACTCGGGTCATCTTGTGTCACTAGAGTTTTTACTCACCCTGTTTCACAGGGATTTTCAACTAAGAATGACAGGTGACACGTCATCATGAACTTAAGCTTATTTTTTAACAAATGGGAACATGGTTGGTTTTGCAGGCTGAGTCTACAAATGCAACAAATGAATCAGTTCTGAAGGTTGCTCTAGATCATGGCAAGGCAGCTGGTTTTATAAAGCCGCATGACCGAGTTGTTGTTTGCCAAAAGCTTGGAGATTCATATGTGGTGAAGATCCTTGAGCTTGAAGATTAAAGCCAATGTGCATCTCATTTGGCTTGAAATCTTAGTTTTTGGCAGCTCCCATCTATATGCTATAAAATAAGAAAAAACAGACATGTGTAACCGAGTATTTAGTATGTACAAGGTAACTTGTCAAATGGAGGAGCAGGGGAAATTCAAATGGGGCTAAAGATATTTATGGTTTGATGGCATTTCTTGCCCCTCAACTATTAGGGGTTGTGCAACGTTAAAACATGTACTTTGTTTTCATTTTTGAAGTATTATGTTTTGAATAAATATTATCTCTGTTTAATCTGCTCATTATCATTGATAAAAAATCCTAGTTTTGATAAAATAAAATAAAAATCAGTTTCTAGTACTTTAAGTTGAGATTTTTCATTTGCCAATAAAAACTCAAATCCACATCCACTGTCCAAGTTTTTTGAGATAAAAGAAGCGTTTTTTTAATTTTTCTTAAACACGAAATATTAACAAAATTTCAAATAATAATAATAATAATAATTTGGAATGATACCAAATTTTGTTGGGGGCTCCAAAAAAATCATGTACCAAATTTTGTATTTGATAATGCAAATATTTTGATAATCATACTATAATATTAATATAGTAGATGGATAGATAGATGTATTTTTTTACATCTACCATCTAATAGATGGTAGGTGTATTTTTTTCACATCAGGAATTTTCGATAAAATTAAATAATCACCTAGTACACAAAGTGACACCGTATAGCAACTCTCAAGCGACATTCTGCAAATGATCATATTCCTAAAAAGTCATGCCAAGTTGTTGAATCTTATCCTTCTATTTCTTTTACTGATCGAATTCCTAAAACGTTATTCCAAGTGCTTGAATCTTATCCTTCTATTTCCTTTACTGATCCATCAAGGCCAGTAATGTCGAACACTTCATTGGTTGTAATTGCATAGGCTACACACATTACAGGTTTGCATGGTTTTGTCCTGTTCACAGTCGGGTTACAGTTAACGAATACACTCCACGAAGCTCCCCTCTTACATCGCATGCAACATCCCTCTAGCTTGCTTCTAACCACCAAAAGGTCAAAGTGCCTCTGAGAAACGTAAATCTGCCGGGCCAGGACCCAATATCCCCTTCTGTTCACTAATCTTTCCAAGTCCAAGAGGTGGAGGAGGAGGAGGAGGCTGCTGCTCTGGATGTGCATTCTTTTCATCGTCTCTCCATAGGGTTCCTTGCCACTCAGGTGCTTGCCACTCGCTCTGAACATCAAAAGCAACCCAAGTGAATCACAAGGATAAGACATCGGAGAGCCAAAACACAGCGACAAGGATTAGAATTTTTGTTCATGGGCGGAGATGAGGCCATAATTGAAGGAGTTTACGTGTGGACATCCTTGGTAATAGAACACGCTAAGAATTCCCCTTGATTAGATGACATGAAAAATATCATTTATGCTGCATTGCATGAAGATGCGCTCAATGTAGCCTTCGCTAAAATCATAAATACTTGCCTCATCAATAGTGTAACCATCATGCTGTAATAGTGGGGTGGTAAGAGGGGGAGCAACATCTGGATCAGGCTTCTGAAATATAAATGTAGTATATAGGCCTGCAGAATGGAAATGCCAAAAGGGTGAGAATGTGTGATTAAAGTGATAACATAGGAAATTAAGTCGTAATTTCTGAGAAAATAAGGTAAATGCCACACCTAAGACATCATATGATCGAGGAAGAAGTCTCCCTCTAGGATCCACCAGGTTCAGACCAGCATTCATTATCATACCTGCAAATTGAGTTCTTTGAAGAGAAAAAAGCAGAAATCAGCAGTGCATATATAAAAAGGCACTAGAAACAATAAAAAACACACAATAATGCAGAGTCAAATACCTATTATCATCATAAAATTCTGTCAAGTTCTGAATTTCCACATACTCCAGACCAGCTTCCCTGGCCAACCTAGATGCACACAGAGACTCTAGCATAAGGATTTTTAAAGCTTAGCATAAAAGTATATGATTAGGATAGAATAGCAAAAACACCCACAAAATTTCAGCCAGAAAAAAACAAGTTCACAGCAATCCATCCATGCTTCAGAATAAATAATGTATGGCCAATTACTCAAGAGAAACATTGTAGGAGATCCGAAACTTCAGCTTTAGAAAACATTGAGTTTTCAATTAAACAGAATGGTCCCAATGCCAGCAGCCCAGCATTATGACACAATTGATATACTTGGAGAAATTGGGGTCTGACGCTTTTTCAAACAAAAAGGTTATATATGTTGATAAAAGAATCAGCCATCATATTACATGCATCCTAATCCTTCCCTATGTTTACTTCTCTCTACTCAACCATCTTCAATGCCCCTTTTTGTCTTCTCTCTCTTAGGTTATCTTCTCCGTATGAGTCAACTAGTTCCTACGATATGGAGTGAGATTAAGACTATAAATGGTGAGAATGAAATAGATTTCAGGCAACAACATCAACAATGGACATATAGATGACTTGGATGTATTTTACAAAATTTATTTAGGCAATTAACAATTACTGGAATCAGTAATCCATTCCTTTCACACATCCTACTTGTCATGAGAGACATACTAGAATCCTCTGGTATTAGCTTTAGATTTAAGCAGACTGGAACGCCAGCTGATTGAGATGAAGACACTCAGAAGCAGAGCAATGGATTGCTCAAGATAGAACAAAGAAAGAAACACAAGGGGGTAGGAAAAGAATGTGTAATGGGGTTGGGTGAGTCCTTAAACCCAACTCTTTTATCTCTTAAAAAAACTACATTCCATAAAAACTGCTTTGCGTAGTGATATCGAGTAAGTCATCTGTGCTGGCCATAGAATGGGTCCACATAAAACGCAAACATGGAGTTGCATCAGAAACTCATGAGGCAATATAGAGATTACACTAATTAAAGCAATTTATAATGAAGGTGAACTCATGACAGGTTATGAAGAAAGGAGTCAACCTTATCAAACTTGGAAAATGTACCAAGCAGTGGGTTTCTGCAGAGATGTCGTGGGCAAATTTTAACTGGTACTTCTTCCCAAATAATGGAAACCTGGTTTTAATAGAAGGGGGGGAGGCAAATCAGAACAAAGCTATCCAAGACAAAAATGAGGGAATATGCTCATTTCTTAAACATGTATATACTTCTCTTCCTCTACTTCGAAAGTGATCATGTAGCTTTCTGATCGAATGCAATTGGGAACAATGTTTGGCTTCATGCTGCCACTTCTGTTATGGTATGCTTCAACATTCTTCTGGTACTTTGCCCTGCATGGATGGAACGTTAAAAACACCATCTACAATTCCCTTTTTTCTAAAAGAAAAATCTCATACAGAGTTTCGAACTTGTGCTTCAACATTCTTCTGGTACTTTGCCCTGCATGGATGGAACGTTAAAAACACCATCTACAATTCCCTTTTTTCTAAAAGAAAAATCTCATACAGAGTTTCGAACTTGTGATTAGTATAAAGATGGAAACTGCAGCCCAGATATAGAAAAGTTCACAGTCCAGGCACAAAAAAAGTTTGAGATGGAATGAATCGGAGATCAAGAAGCCATTTAAGTCAAGGAAAAAAGCTTGGAATTTTTTAATATGTACATTCTGGAGGAAGAAACACCACCAACGACCACAGCAATAGTCGTTAAGCTACTTCTGTTCTGTATGGAACAAGCTAAAAAAGAATTTCAACTTTAAGCTATTCAATGATTCACCTGTGCAATTTCATTATTCAAACTAATATTAAATAAAGGCAATTGACATGGAGAAAACCAAATCCCACTAAAAGTTTTCCATTGGTTATAGCATGAACCTTGTTCTGGGTAGAAAGAATGATGTGTAAGTAAATCATCCAGCAAAGATTTATTCAAAATTGCTATCAATACCTGAAAGAAATATCTAGATTTAAATAATCCATCCGGATATGATAATCAACAAACTAAGAAGAAGCAAATTTGTAACATGCAGATTCGCACATGCAGAAGCACAAACACACAGAGAGAAAGGCATCATTTCTTCAATGATCATTTATTCATACCATATGGTAGATGAGTCAGGAGTAATACCAAAAAAATAACCCCCCGGTTTAAGCAACGACGCCACATTATGTAGAAGCTTCCTTGCACTCTCCTCGGTCTCAAAACACAACTGCAAAAAACAATTATAACAAAACATTTCTCACTTAAATATCCCTCGTAAGAAAAAAATCATTAACATTCTTAGCAACTTCAAACCTGCAAATTCTGCAAACAGCAAACTAAATCAGCTTGATTGGCCTTTTCCTGCAACTGGGTTTCAAAATTTTCCTGTCAAACAAAAACATTTTGAAGTCAAACCGGTGAAAAACAATGTGCAAAATAACGTAAAAAATAGTATATAAAAAAAAGGACATACAGAACAAGGGTCGGCTTGAAAGAAATCAGCAGTGTAATTTTTCTTCAGACTCTCCCATGTTTCTTTTACTTCACTTATTCCTGATGATGCTACATCTACGCCATTAACATTAACATTATCGTTAATAAAATACCAAAAAATAATACATTAATTAATCTGTATATGAAAGAAAAAAGAAAAACAGACCGATTCCAATGTAGTGAGTGATTTGAGCAGCGTCCCATTTCTCTATGTCCACTCCTCCTCCACAATACAAATCACATACCTTCAAGTGTAACACCAGAAAACAGAAAATCCAAATCAGACAAATATGTGTGTGTTTGTGTGGAGAGAGAGCGGGGTTAGTGTTACTGACAGTGGCATAGGGGTGGGCAAAGATTTTAATGATGGCAGATTTAGCGAACTCGTAGAGTCGATGGTGAGCTGACTCAGTTCTCGGTATCGGAAACCCGCTCATCCTCTTCGATTTCTTTTGAGCTTTCTCAATTTTCCGATGAAAATTCACGAAATGGAGCAGGGTTTAATTAATTTCTTCTTTTTTATTATTTATTTATCTTTTCCCTCAGGGTTTAAGGTTGGGCCCGACTTGACCCATAAGAGTCAATCTAAGACGCGGAGTCGGTGTGATATAGGACGTCGTGTCGTTGGACCAGGACTTGTTTTCTGTATTGTTTTTGTTTTTGTTTTTTTAATGATGGTATTCACTGTTTAGGATATAGTTTGGTTCATAATAATTTTACTTAAAAAAACTTTGATTTGAAATATAATTTGGGTTGATTTCAAGTTAAATAGAGTCGATAAAATCTAATTAACCCAATTCAAACCTATTAGACTAACCTAATTCGCTGCTCAAACAAATATTGATCATAAAAGTCCATTGATTTATCCTACATGTTAATTATAATAATAATAATTATTATTATGCAGCAGATAAATTTGTTCATGTTCAATAAAATAAACAATGAAAAAAATGATATAAATAGACCAGTATATTTCACTAATAATTCCTTTTGTTTGGTAAAAAATATTCCAGCTCCTAATATTATTCAAATATCCTGTGTTTGTTATTTTATAAATATTTCAACTAATAGTTACTCTTGAGTTTTTTATTTTGTTTTTTTAGTTTGTTAAATGCATTTCAAATAATGTTTTATTTTATATATTTTTTTATTGCTCGTGAAAAATCAACTAATAATTTCTCTCAAGCGCCTTAATTTTTCTCAAATAATCTTTTTTTTTCCAAGTGTTTTATTCTATTTTTCTACTCCAACAGGGAAAAAAATGATTTTAGCAAAAGTTTGGTGAAGTTTTATTTGTCTACCCTAATTGAAAAGTGGTGATAATACTAGAAGGAAATATTTTTTATTTTTTTAAAATGATAAAATAACTATTCTCTAAGATGTTTTTCTTATTTATTTTATGATATTCTATAAATATTTTAATTTAGTTATTAGGAATACTCTTATTAGTGTTTAATAAAATAATTATACTTTTATTAATATTTATCAGATTTAACCTGTCTCGGTCTCGGTAGATTAACTCAGGATCCAAATGATTTGAGATTTTGACCGAGCCTAAAAAAAATTAACCTTGGACATGTTGGGTCAACTCATGAACCAGGTGACCCGGTGCCGCGGACTAGAAAACTTTTTTTAAAACAAAATCAAAAAATGAATCTACAAATAACTAGCCTGACATATCTTTATAGAGCTGGAATACACATAGACTCCCTGTTTTTGTTAGAGATGGGAGACATTTGCTTGTGTAGGTGTTTCCCGTAACAGAGTAATTTTTTTTCTTAACAGACAAAAAAAACCAATTCATATCCTTCCACATTTTTCTAGAGGCGGAACAAATTTTTCTGTGTGGGTGTTCCACGTAACGACGTCGTGTCCAATAGAGTTTTCGTGGAGAAGCTAAAATGGTAAAAAACAAAAGGTTCGGGAAGCATAAGTGTTGTACAGGGGGTTAATTAGAGGTTTTCCTTTTGTTTGGTTTAAGATTATATGCGTTGTCGGTCTATCATCTTTTCATTATTGGTAATTAATTTATTTTAAAATTTATTATATAAATATCAAATAAAAAATATTAACATCCGATTTAACATACTTCACGTTCACAGGAAAAAAAATTCTAATGTGAGAAAAGAATTTTTTATGATATAAATATTTAAACTTAAAATAAAAAGATAATATAATTTATATTTACATCAATTATTTTTTTATTTTTTATTTTAAAATATTAAAATTTAAAATATATTTTTAAATTTTTCAAGTTGAATCAGGTCAAACTATGTAACTTGAGACCTGATCTCTTAACTGCATCAACTTAGGCTCTTAGCGGGGTCAACCCGGTACAAGTTTAATAATTATTCTCTTATTGCTATCTAATAAAACAATAAGAATAAAAGGAGTAAATAGAGTGAGCGAGAGACAGTGATGATGAGGCGACAGCCAGAATTAGAGAGCGAGACGCTAGTGGAAGCGGCGCTAAGGGTACTTAACACAGGGGACCCATTCGAGAAGGCAAAGCTAGGCGATTTAGTGGCTTCTAAATGGCAACAAGGGTCCATTTTTCAGGCTTACAACCCTTCCCTCGACTTCCCCGTACCCGATCGCCCCGCCAGGCTCGCTAATGTATCGCACTTATGTGTTATACTTGGTGTTTCTGGATGCTTATTAAATGTTCGATGATATGACTAAGTGAAAAGAAATGTGGTGCAGGTAAGGTTGGTTTCACCAAGTTTGATGCCAAAGCTTGGGAAAGCTGGTAGCTTGCAGAGTAGGCAGGCTATTGTGCATAGTCTTGTGCATACTGAAAGTTGGGCTATTGACTTGTCTTGGGTACTCTCTCCCTCTCTCTGGCTTCATAATTTGGTGTTGTTATTGTATTTATGAAGGAGATTGTTGTAGGATATAATTGCTCGGTTTGGTAAGCAAGAGGGAATGCCAAGAGAGTTCTTCACGGATTTTGTGAAGGTTGCGCAAGACGAGGGCAGACACTTTAATCTTCTTGCAAAACGGCTTGAAGAATTGGGTTCTTCTTATGGGGCTTTACCAGCTCATGATGGCTTGTGGGACTCAGCCATTGCTACTTCAAAGGACCTTTTAGCTCGTTTGGCAATAGAGCATTGTGTTCACGAGGTGCGTGCTTGTTTTTTCACTTACTCTCTGCCTTGTTTGAAGATTTTTTTTTTTTTTGTTAATTAGCACAGTGGCCAAAACAATTTTGCAAAATAGCACACCTAGAAATTTATCTGTGAAAATAGCAAAGTTCATTGAGACGTGTATGTGTTAGATGTGCGTCCAACTCAAATTTAAAGGTTGTGCATGTTATTATCTGCTTAATTACGGGCCCTTGCAATTTTAAGCATGTGCATGTGACACATGCGCTATCTTTAAAGACATGTGCAATAAATTTTGCTATTTTCATGAATAAGTTTCTAGCTGGGTTATTTTGTTAATGTGAGCTAAAAAAAAACCTCGTTTTAATGGAATGCAAGTAGCATCAACATCAAAAGTTGAAATTGCTTCCAATTTATTGTTTTTTATGGTGTATAAACGCACAGATTTGTATTTCTGATAAAGAAGTTCCTTTTGTTTTTTGAAAAAGTATATTTTAGCTGAAGTAGATTCGACAATTTTATTGAAGTGGTCTACATGACAAAACTTATGGATCATACGGACAAAGGAAGACATATATTCAAAATTTTATGCAAAACCTGAAGTTAACTTTAGCCTTATATAATCCAATTATCCCATTTATGTATGCTGCTTGATTTATTGATTTTGGTTAACATGCAGGCCAGGGGACTTGATGTGCTGCCAACAACCATATCTCGATTCCGCAATGGAGGTGACAACGAAACAGCCGATTTATTGGAGACAGTAGTTTATCCAGAAGAGATAACCCATTGTGCAGCTGGAGTGAAGTGGTTTAAGTATCTATGCTTGAGGTCTAAAACTCCAGCTTTAAGTAGAGACAACTTGTCATCTGAAGAAAATGGAGACAAGGAAACTGAAATTTCTACGGAGGGGAATGAAGAGGTGATTCAGAAATTTCATGCTATAGTGAGAACTCACTTCAGAGGACCATTGAAGCCTCCCTTTAACGAGGAAGCAAGGAAAGCTGCTGGATTTGGTCCTCAATGGTATGAACCTCTAGCTGTCAAAGAGGTCCAGAATAATCCTATTATTTAATTCACTGAGCAATGTTCTGAGGATAGTGATTCTGTTTCCAAAAATTCCTTTGGACTGCAGCAAACACGTATTTCAAGTCTCATGTGCCCTGACCCTGATGTGGGATTAAAGGTAGACTTGGGATTTGGGAACAGACATGAACGTTACAAGAAACTGAAATTAAAAATAAATTTTAAAAAATATTTTTTTAAGTAAAAATTATTTTAAAAAGTAACCTTTACCTTACTTTTAAGAAAATAGAAGTTGAGATCTAACAAGTTTGGTTTTTTATCTTTTCTAAGTGAAGTTATTTTAATTTTTTTAAAAAAATTATTGAAACAGACATAGTTTTAAATTAACTTAGAATTAACTAAATCATTTACCAAGATAGCTTCATTCAAAACTAATATTTTTAAATGCGAGGGGATATCCTTAACTGAGTGAGAGATGGGATTGCTCTTAAATTTAAAGCTAATACAAACAAGGGTTAACGTGTAAAATCAAGCGCTTATATATATATATATATAGTCAAATAATTATTATTTAAATTTGTGAAAAAAGTATAGAGAAATTAAAGACATGTTCCAAGGAATTAAAATGGCAACTCCTCGGTTGAAAAGCTATACAATCATCCTACCTGCAGGCGTTTAGAATCAAGAGATTAAAAGATTTTAGTTATGGTTTCTGAATTTTTGAAGAGAAACGTGATTTGCAGCTGCTACCCTTGGGAACTCGAGCCATACATACCAAGCATGTCTTCTTCCTATTTCACTGATGGCGAATTTGCTAATATGTACCTGTCGGGTTTTTCCAACAGTAGCTATCAAAATGTTTATTTGCTCAGATTACATCAGTATTTTTACTTTATTCTTAATTTTCTGGACATGTTTCCATAAAGAAATCCAGTCATGGTAGACCTCGTAATCTGCACACAAGGCATGGTGAGGATAAATTTTCACCTGTAAAAATCTCATACTTCTCATTAGTGGCTTGGAACTTAAAATCCAGTAAGTAAGTCGTGAACCGTAGCCCTCCCCTACAAACCCAGCAATCAAGACTTGCGTTGTACATTTCTTCCATTAAAAGCATAAAACACAGAAAAGCCCCCATTGCAAAGCTAGTTCTAAGCAAGTGAGATGAGGAGAGCTTGATGGGGCAGCTTTGCACCTTGAAGAAGCCAAACTTGTTACTCGAATCTCTTCCACATAATAAATAATCGTTATGGTGTCGACTGTTTTAAGAATCCCGAAGTTCCTCTGCTATATCAAAACAACAAAGAATGTTTGTCACATCCACAAACAGATTTTCACTGGTTTTGAAGACTCTCGATTGCCTTTTTCCACTGCCATGCTCTCTGCTTCGCGTCTTCAAATGACCTTACCTTCTTCGGCTGAATGAGCACATAACTACGTCAGAAAATGATGGGAAAATGCAGAGGGGTGAAGGGTGGGGGGAATGAAGGGATATAAACTGGTGAATAATCCCCTGTAGTTGGAATTTTTAATCAAACCATCACTGTATAGGAAGAGGGTCAAAAAGCCATGTAGCAGAGGTCTGAACTCCTAAAATCAAATTATTTATGCATTTTCATCATTTTGAGAGCCCGAGATTCCATGAAATGTCACCCGGGTCTGGATATGGCACTGATTTATAATGAAAAAACTGCCAACGATTTAATCAGTGAAATGACATGGTAAAAGAGGCATACCGTACAGATCTTGAAATGTGAAGGACTTGTAACTTGGACGCTCAGGTCATCAGAATTGTCAGACCAAATTATATTTCCCTTCACCACTAACTTTGAAGGGTCCACGTAAATCAACTTTGGCTTGTTGGTAAGGATAAGCTGCACCTTCTTGCTCGTCAGTTTCTGTAATTTCTTCACCATTGCGATCATAAGAACAGATTCCCCTGGATCCAAAAACTGTTGCCTGGTAACATGGATATCCTACATGTTAGACATACTTCCAAGTAGTCTGGAAACAAGGAAGAGGGAAAAGAAAAACCACCACTTAAGATTTGTCAATTAAAATAACTTCATAGCGGCATTCTTTTGAAGCTTTGAGAAGATTGAAGCAAATCAACCAACACAAGTCAACCTATATTGCTGACTAAAGGCCCTCTGCAACCACAGGACTAGTCATTTAAATTTCTTCCAAGAAACAAGCTGTACCAGCTTTTTGGTGATGTTAAATGGTCAACTTCCTTGAGGTCAAAGTAAAAAAAATTGCTTCAACTTTTATGTCAAAACCATCCTTTAGGTTCAGGAATGGTGTACGGTGAACACACAAAAAATTCCAATTCAATCCAGTATGTCAAGACATATCCTCTGTGAGTTCAGAAGAGAGTCCATCTTTCCTTGACTTGAATTACTCCAAGCATGAACTCAAAGGTTACATAAATCTAAGGAATTGATTAGGTGCACAAGACAAGGAATGCAAGGAACTTAAATAAAAAAATTAGTTCCAACTTGGATGGCGGTTGAGTAGAACCATATCCTCTGCACATTCTTTTAACTTCCAAGACTGTGTTAGGCAACAACAAGAATCTCAAAAAATATATCTCACAAGGTTTAAGCCAAGATATTTTGCATGCAAAGAATCAGACTTGTAGAGAGAAGCAGAAAAGGGGCATGTATAAAGGCAAGACATGTGCATAGAGTAAAAGGTGTTAAGCCAATACCATTTGGAATCAAAGGAGTCTATTGAAGCAAGTCTAGTTATGTGAGCAGTTGCTTCAGCAGATGATGAGACTCCAGCATTTCCATCATTTTGTGTCAAAGAACTGTCTCCAGCACGTGTAGGGTTATATGGAGACCCAGAGTCATGGTCACTGTCACCTGATTGCACCTGGTACATGAGTAAGGAAAGAGAATAGAAGTCTAAAGATTATTAGCCTGGAGAGGAGAAACGCAAAGGAATTTTGAAATCCTTCGCGCACAATACTTTAAAGCAGTGTTGTCATACCATTGGCTCCGAAACAAGTTTAGGAGGGGTTTCTCCTCTTAAATTCTTCCAGTCAACTCCCTCAAAGAAAGGATGGTTCTTGAGCTCAGCATACCCACCACGTCCAGCACCAGGTCTTCTGCTGGGATCTATATCCTACAACATTGTAAGATGGAAGATCAAAGGCCTAAATCACGAACTTCATAAGGTTAAGGCTTATAAATTTCACATCTTATTCCAAGGGAGACCAGCTACCATGCACCACCATGATATGACCTTGAACTTTGTCATTAGTCGTGTGCCTCGAAAGTGTAATCGCATTAACATCCAGGCATTCAGTGTTAACACAAACAAATAGATGCTGTAAACAACCAAAAAAATTTCATTTTGAGGGGCCAAGGTAATATCTTCTTGAACGTAAAGTAAAGGACTAAATTACAATGTTTTAGTAGGGACAGAGGATAGCTTAGCCCCAGCCCCCATTGGATCCATCCATGCACTAAACAAAGACAGTAAGCCCACACATCTTCCAACCTGTTCTCAGACCTCTAGATCATCCTGAAACCCGCTATATCAGATGTAGTAGACTGTACCCCGTGGGTTTCCTAGCCATTGTTACTGTGTGATTTTAATGAGTTAAAGGCCACACCAAACTATAGTCATGTAATATGATCTCAAAACTTGAATCTGGAAATGCTTGTACTGCAATAGCAAAGCTCTTACCATTGACCAAGCAGGGATGTTTTATCTATAGATATAGAATAGAACAAAAAGGAGAATGAAGGATCATTCACCAAAAAACAGTGAGCTTGAAAAAAATCTAAAGTCTAATGTACGAAAGCTTTGTAGCTTACTAATAAGTGGTCGATGAGGTCTCTTGCTTCTCCTGAAAAATAATCAGGAAACCTTATATCCCGGGCAATAATTCTTTGAAATATAAGCCATTCACTTGCATCTTTGAAAGGAGAAGTCCCTGAAAGCATCTGGTACAAAGTGCAGCCAAGTGCCCAGAGGTCATTTCTGTTTGAATGTGGTCAAAAGAGCAAAAAGGTTATCCCCCATACCCAAGACTTCATTAAATTGGAAATAAGCTCAACCATGAAAAACAATATTGACACCCCCTCACCCCAACACAAAGGGAAAAAACAATTATAACACACCTAAAACTTATTCCAATTATAAAATTTATCTGGTTGGATTTATGTGGAGTCACTTACCCAAAAGTTGCAGGAGAAGAGTTAAGGACTTCTGGAGGGACATATGCCGCTGTTCCCACAAATGTGCAAGCCTTATCGTCTGAACAGAGGACCAAAGTAAGAAAAATAACATGCAGCTAAAAAAAAGATCATAATGAACAATTGTAGATGATAAGTTCTAGTATTACCTGAAGCCGCATTTGGAAGGACAGTAATGCAACTATCTTGCATGGGCTTCACACTCCCAAAATCAGCAATTTTAATGTGTCCTTCTGCAGTAAGTAGCAAATTCTCTGGCTGCCATTCGAAAGACCTTTAGCTCAGTTTCCAAATAAAGAAAAAAGAGCTATGGACTAGGAAATTACCTTTATATCTCGATGTATTAATCCCATGCTATGTATGTATTCAAGAGCATCAACAACTTCTGCAGCATAAAAGCAAGCTTCATCCTCCGATAAACGGCCTTTCTGCACAGACAATAAAATAGATATTTCATAACAAAATAAATCACATGCAGCAAAAAAAAAATGAAGGACATTCTGCTGAATATTATGTGAATAAAGAAATGTGCATTGCATTATGCAATCACTCTAAAGTGTTTCAAGAGCAACTTTATTTGAATATAAGCTTATATGGAAGATGAAAACCATAAGTTAATTTCTATATATATCCAAAATGATGTGAAGTTCTTAAATGATACAAGAATACAGCAAAAATTTATTGCATTAGGCACCAATGCAAAATACAAATTCTAACTTTATAAGACAAAATGTTTCAAAAAATTGGGAACAACTTGGACAAACTATAGGATTTACTTTTCCAAAATGAATAAAGAACACAGAAAAGTTCTTAATAGGTACTCACTCTAGTTATTTGGTCAAAAAGTTCTCCGCCTTCACAGGATTCAAGTGCCATATCTGCCCAACAGAATCAAAATAGACGGACCTCAAAAGATAAACCAACTTAAAAAAAACTTATGAGAGCCAGTGTTGTTAAAGTAAAAAAATCAATTCCAAGAACATGGAAACTTGGATGAATTGCCACCAAGATACCTACACAGAGAATAATTGTCCTGAAATGTAAAAAAGAGCCGCACAATTCCAGGATGGTCCAATTGATCAAGCACAATGCGTTCTAGCTTAACATAAGCTGTTTTATTTTCTTTGGTGATGAATTTTTTGTCCATGATCTTCAAGGCATATACTGTTCCTGTATCCTTCTTCTTTGCTCTCACTACCTGATAAGTCCATTAGTTTTGATACTCGGCATTCATTAGAAGAAGCTCAAAAGCAAAAAAGGGAGCTGGAATATAAGAGCTACATAATATCCACAACAAAATTCATTTTCCCATTGAACGTTCATCAGAAATCCTCAGAGTGAGGCATTTGAGGGAGGGGGAGGTTAGCTCATTATATGGTGCAACTAAAGGGTCAGTATGCTAAGGCTCTCTCCAGTCACCTATAACAAGAGCAAAACCAACCATCCAAGCAACTAAAAGGCCCTACTTACACTTGTAAGAGTAAGACTGTTGCTCCCAGAGGGAATTAAATAAACCTCTTAGACTTCTGATGTTCCATTTGGCTTCCGAGAAAAAGAAAACGATATCAGCATCAAAACGAACCTAGAGCTTCGTTTTCTTAGAAGTAGAGACAGAATTAAGGGTGAGTTTTAAAATTTCGTTTGCTCATCTTCATTCAACTTTCCCGGAAACCAAACAAAAGAAATTCAAATTCGCCAAACCATCATCCCCTTCAAATGAAATTTCTCCCCCGAGCCAGAACCAAAAACATTCTTCATACAACTCGAAAGTATACATCTGTCGCTCCTAAATATAAGCTTCCATTATACAGGGAACAAATTAGATTTACAAGCTGCTATCAGATCATGATAGTACGAGCATAGGCTTATAAATCAAAGACATTCCCATGAGAGAAAAAATGAATAAAAGATACAAACTTTAGTCATAATTATAACCAAACAACACAAACCACCAATCTAGAATAAGAAACAAAACAGACCAACAAAACCCACGTAAGAAAAAACAAAAAAATAAATCAAACCTTTGAATAAGACCCAACACCATAGATCTTGCCAAGCTCAAAATCATGAATAGTGAAATTCTCTTGAGGTGCTCTGAATGCAAAGCTTTTAGATCTCTGCACACTCCCATTATTGTTATTAGATGACGAAGAAGGATGATCGCCGCTTTGAATTCTTAACTTTGAATCAAACTCCCTCTCCATTTCCAACATTTCTCTCTTTCTCGATCAAATTATCTCCACATAATAATAAATATTAACAAAAACCCACTTTCTCTCTAAACAAAAACCAAAATTTCTCTCTCTACAAATCTTGGGAGGTGAGTTTTTCAAGTCAAAAGAGAACCCTTTATTGGATCAGAATCAGAGGGAAAGTTTGAGTCTTTATGCTCTCATCTCAGATAAAGAAAAGTGAATAAGATTCTTTCCATGTATATGTATTTTGTACAGGAATTAAAGAAATATGTGTTTATTTTTTCTTGCAACATGGGTATATGTGCATGAAAGTTGTGAGCTTCAAGGATGTTTTGGTGATGCAAAATTTCAAAACACTAAAAAGTGAATGTCGTTACAATTGAAGAAAGGAGGAGAAGTTAAGGGGATTGTGTGTGGAAATTGATGGAGGAGATGGGGGTGTGGGGGTTGAAGAGAAGAGAAGAGAGAATGGGCACATGGGATTGAATGATGGAGATCATTCGTTCTTTTCTTTTCTTTTGTTTTTCTTTTTCATTCTTGGTTTTCTATCTATAGAGCTCTAGGGTAGATGGAATAGGATTAGGATTAGGATTAGAGATTAGACCCTTTAATTTTGGTAATGCTTAATGGTGTCAGAAAACTTTGTTGCCACGTCAGATAAGAAATTTGGGGCATGACTTTCACTGGATTTGTTAAACTTTTTGGTTTTCCCAATTTTAGCTAGTTTACGAGCTCGTACAACATTATGTTTCGTATCAATATTTTTTAATATAACAAAAAAATATCTGGCATGTAAGGAATTATTTGATTTGATCTGAGTGTTATTTTAAAATTAAATTATATACAACTTGTTATAATATAACTCAGTCAATTTTATCAATTTAATTAAAAATAATTTAATTATTTTATAAAAAAATTAAAAAAAATATTAATCTAATTTATTATTTAATTCAAATTTAAAATAAAATCATATAGATGTTATTTTGAAGTGATTCAATTAATCTAGGACTCATACAACTATTCAAAAAACATACTAGAAAAAAATAATAAAATTATAAGGACTAAAAGTTAGAGCATTATTTAATTATTTTGTACCATAAAATTAAAGTTCAGTTTTTAACAATTTATTTATATTTTTATATATTTTCTTTCTCTCGGCCATGATAAGTTTTTTAAAATGGAGTTTTAGATAAATTATTTACACTCTCATGTTGATACATTTATAAATTATCAAATGTAGTTTAATGTTTGATGCACAACCCTAGTAAGTTAACCCAAATTAATTCTAAAAAATATTATTTTGATTTTTTTAAAAATAAAATAATATTGTTCTAGTTTAAAAAATAAAAAATGTCATTGGAATTCACTTGATCAGGTGAATTAATTCAGTCATGTTTCTGGATTACATTCCAATGATATTAAACTAGTTTAGATCAGGTAAATTGATCTAATCATGTAAAGTTTAATGACAATGATATAAAAACTATTTTATAGTAAATTATCTGTGAACTGTTATCTTAATTAACGAGAAAACATTGGTTAAGCCACAAATTGGATTCTCAGTGACAGGAAATATAGTAAATGAAAAAAAGGACAAAAACTGCAGCATGTGCCTAGCGTTATTACCGCTCATAATTATTAAACCCGGCCCGGGGTTGATCCAGACAAGGAACCGGATCCCGGGTTTCATGGATCAACCCGAAAAAATTAAAAAAAAAAGTTTTAATATTTCATATAAAAAAATCCATATAAATATAGATTATACATATTATGAAGTTTAAAAAACTATTTTAAAAAGTTTTTTTATCTCACATTAAAAATATATTATGTTAAGCTTTTAAATTAAAATATTTAAATTAAAAAAGTTTTTTATCTCATATTAAAAAAATATAACTTTTTCATTGGAAACATAGAGTATATATACTAATGGGTTTCAAATCCCGTATTGAAAAAACGTAACTTTTTTCATGGAAACATAGAGTATATATATGAAAGGGCTTCAAATTCCACATTGAAAAGATATTATGTTATCCTTTTAAATTGAAGTATTTAAACCAAAAGGTTTTTTATCCCACATTGAAAAAACATGGTTTTTTTTCATGGAAACATAGAGTATATATATGAAAGGGTTTCAAATCCCACATTGAAAAGATATTATGTTATCCTTTTAAGTTGAAGTATTTAAACCAAAAGATTTTTATCCCACATTAAAAAAACATGACTTTTTTCTTGGGAACATAAGCTATATATACTAATGGGTTTCAAATCCCATATTTTTTTAAAAAAATTCAAGTCTTGTCCGGGTTCGCCTGGGTTTGGCTGGGCTGTTACCACAACCGGTCTTTTATTAAACCCAAACTGGTCCAGCCACCGAGTTCCGGATTCATCTGCCGGGCTGGGTCGGGTTTAATAACAGTGGCAGCACTCCTTGTTCTAGTAATTTAATTTTCAGAGGAAGCATTCACGACAGAAGATGAGGAGAGATTATTTTCTATTATCTTACACGATGGGAAAGCTCGAACCATTAATAGGTTGACTTGATATATCGAGCAGCGACTTCACAGTTTTTGCCTTTCCGTGCTGACAGGACCAAAGACAAAGTAAAACAGAACTAGATCGAGAAGAAAACATGGTCAGGTCATCGAGCATAAAAAACAATCCTTAATCTTACAAACGAAGGGATTATCTTCTGAAACAACCATGTTCGGTTTTCTGGTACAGGTCAAGGGGAAAGGACATTAATTTGAAGCTGGACAACAATGAGTCAATGCAGGCCATGATACCCTCGCAAGCTTGGTAGCTTTATACTTTACTACTGCAGGTCAGAACAAATGTAATAGCAAATATAATGAAAAACTAATCAACTCAACGAGTTAACCTTACAATCTCTAAACTCAGATTGTTTTATTTTAAAATTAAATAACATGATAGACTGATAGTGATTTGAATGCATGGACATGAGATGAGCGTTATTTTTGAAAATTCATGAAGAACATGACTAGTGTTACGTTCCCTGTTACAGGTACATATATCTATATCACTGGAATAATAATAGCAGATTTACTCTAAACGAATGTTCAATTTTTTTTCTGAATCTTTACTCAAACCCCAAATTCCTAATAATGCATGGACATGGCTAAATTCTTTCATTTCTTTATTCGAGTACGTGCGCAGAGCAATTAATATTCAAATCTGGACTTCATCGATTCAAATCTCATTCTAATTAGTATAAGATTCTCAGAGTATAGATTAATTAATATACTTTTCACTGGCCAATAAGCTTGGCCCTGAGAAATCCTTTTATTTTTATTTTTTATTAAAGCCCTGAGAAATCTATGATTCAAGGAGAGAGAGGGAGAAGATGCTGTCATGTTCCATTTAGGATAGATAATCTGGGACTTGTCAATCTAGAGGCAATGATAACTTGGTATAAAGCTGGTCTACTTCTGAAACACCCAGCTAGCCATTTGACTGGATACATACCTTTACATCATGATTTGACCAGGACAGGCAAAGATGTGCTTGTAAAATAGAAAGGCCAGACTGTACACAGATGGTAGACCCCAAAACACATGCAAAGAGGGGTTTTCTGAAAATAGTTTCATCGTATTGTATTTTAAAATTATTATTTTTATTAAATGTTATTGTTTTTAAGTACGATAAGATATTTATTATATTTTAAAATAATAATATTTAACAAATATTATATTTTTGAAACACAACATGCTAAAATTATACTACATTTTACTTCAACTTATCGATTTATTATATTTAATTGTATTAATTGATTGATTATTTTATATAAAAATCATAATTTTATAAGTCAAAATATATATTTTTATCTATTTCATTAACTCAAAGATAAAATCCAATCAAAATTTTAAAAATTTATTGTTCATACAGCTCCAAACAAATTACATGGATGACCTAGTGTATATATTTATGGACTAGTGGGACGAGTAAGAGATCCGGTTGCCCCAGACCAGAATAACAACTCAAAAGAACCATAATTTTTAATTTGATTGTTTAATTACGCTTAAATATTTAAATATAAAAAATCTCACCAAGCCCCTTGATTTTGTAGTTTTGAGATTTTACTTGTTATTTTTGAAATTGATGGAGTTAGAAATGACATGGTCGATCATGCTCTAAATAATTATCTTATCGTGTTTCATAATAGCGATATTTATTAAAATTTATATTTATATTAAACTGTACTATTTAATTATCTTATCGTGTTTCATAATAGCGATATTTATTAAAATTTATATTTATATTAAACTGTACTATTTAATCTATTTAAATTTGTGTCAATTCATCAATTTATTATCTTAATTGCGTAATTTATCCTTCAAAGAGCCCAATTTTCGTGTGAGTGGAGGCATAGGTTTAATGAACGAGTGGTTGTAGTGGCAATTCATTTTGGTCCCGGGGAATCACCAATCAAATCAGATAGAGACTTTAGCCCATGTTTGTCCTGGTGGTCCACACTCCATGAGAAACATATTCCCTTGATCAAACCATGCATAACATTTTCTTGTCCAAATGTGGACAAGGATATACTTCTATGTCAATAATAATCATATTACCGATGCATGCACGTGGACACGAGACACCAGCATGAATAACAGGCATGGTGTCCCCATGGCAAACGATTCACTTCTGCAATTTTCCTTTTCCAAAGTTCAAGGAAAGAGTCTTGGTTCTTGGTACTTGGTTTGAAAACAGCTCACAAAATGGATAGACTTACAAAGAAGCATCTTGATATTTTACCCTTGATATAAAAAAAACTATATTTGATTATTCTATGTGATATTTTGTATGTGTGTGAGAGAGAGTGAGATTTGTTCATTAGACTAATTAAACCTCTGTTACTTTACCGATATTTTTTAGCTGATGTGATATCTATAGTTTCTAGTAGAAAGAAACTATATGCATTTGAAGGACCATCGGTTTAAATTCGAGGAGTCACCTGACGGCGCTAAGTATTTCTCTTAAAAAGTGCCTGAAGCTCGAGACTGGTTATGATGGACACCCTTTTGAGAACAGTGATGGCCCCGCTGATAAGTAAAGATTGCGTAGCTCAGAAACAAACTGCAAATTCTACTGCATGAGAGGATCTCAAGCTGAAATGTGACGGGTCACTGGCCCCGCATGTACCTTGCTTGACGAAAATCCCTGATTCCCTGAACCATTGTTCTCATATTTGAGATGGCTTCCTGGGGGTGATGCTCCGTGGCACTAGGGCCTGGGTTGTCTTTGCTTCTGTAATTTATCTCTGTAAGAACTGAAAGAGCCCTTTCAAAGTGCAAAGCCACTCCCAGATAAACACCTTTCAGTCCGAGACCTGTCAGTTGGACCTTCAAAAGACCAAAATCTCCACCTCAATATCACCAAAGGGAAGAGTATCGTGTCTTTTGCCAGACCAAAATCTCCCAGCTTCCAGTGATTGGAGGTTGCTTTTTACGTTTTCTTTTCCTTATCCAATATCTATAGATAAATGGAAAATATAGGACAGTTCTCGGAGAGAGAGAGAAGAGACACTGAAGAGAAGAGTTTCATGTTTGCCAAAGAGTATATATATCTTATAATTTTCATAAAAAGACTTAGGAAAGTAAAAACTGGATGTCACTAATGTACAAATACCTAAACAACTCTGATAAAATGTAAAAACATGATAAATTTACATCTTCCCAAACAAAGATATTGATGCTAAAACTTACCCAACACAAAAATCTTCACAAGAAGGGTAAAACCTAGAGAGACGAGAACCACAAGAATTTACCTTAAGAGTAAGAGAATTTATAACCTCAAGTGTGCTGCTGTCAAGATTAGGCATCACTATAAATCCCAACCATCCTTGCGCCCATTAAATTCCCACTTTCGGCCAGCTATACTTCCATAGATGTCTGAAAATTTAAGGAGGCAATTACTTCTTATCTCGTAATGCACATTTGTATTCTTGCTAATTGCTACCCCAGTAAATTTCGATGTGTCTATTACCCATGTTGGCCTCACATACTCAACAGTCTGGGACGAGCTTGCATTTGCATACAAGTAATTCAAAAGCACGTCCTCGCAGTTGAAGTATCTATCTACCAGTTCCCTTCCTGCCTTAGCTTCACTACTCCAGTACCTCTCAAAAGCTAGTGTACGGTCAATGAAAGCTGCCCCAGTAAGAATCATATTATAACTTTCATGACGCCGGGCATATTTCTCATCCCTATACTTCAATGGACTACCACGAACGAGTCGGGGATAGAAGCCAACAATCCGATCTGGGTGTTGACGCCACACATTGAATCCCCGTTCTATATCGTCACAAGACATCATGATATCATCATCAAGCTCGAGAACAGCACGGGTCTTAATCATAGGATCTTTCTTGAACCGATTGTTCAGTGAGTTTTGGTCTTCTACTCTGATCCTTACAGGCACAGTGGAGTCTAGATCACTCGATCTGGGAGGTATGCCCTTGTTCCAAACCACAATAATCTCTTTAACAGAAGAACACCTTGAATAATGCCTCACATACATTTTCAAATTCCAGAGCCGTGCATCATATGTCATCGTCAATAAAGTGAACTGAGAGTAGGAACCATTTAATGGATAAGCTTCTTCAGCACCATTGCCTCCATAGAAATATTTAACACCTGCGCACATCAATGCAATTCCAACTGCAAATATTACAGCCAAAACCAATTTTCCAGCCCAAGTATTAGGCTTTATTTTTCCTCGAACAGACAGAGGAACTCTGTTCAATCGGCTGCAAAAACGTCTCACCTTTGAAGAAAACAAATTCAACCTTTCCCGACCCAAGAGAGCATTATTTCTCTTCCCTGAGAAGTGAGCACACCAGTTGAGGGGAATAATGCACTTCACTGCTCCAAGTAGCACACCCAGTACAACAACAACAACAGTGACAGCAGCAAATGAAGCAGAGCCAAGAATAAAGCGATGGACTGGATCTCCTGAAGGTACACGATCTCCATCCATGACAGCTATCCATTTACCAGAGCTTAGTTGCTGCACATCAAGATGATGGTAGCGTGCACCATTCCAAGCATTGGGTCCCTTATTGGACTCTTCAAATCCCAGGGGAACTTCAACTTCTTTGTAATCGTCCTTGGTAAGAACTTCTACCTTGAAGATACGGACTCGTCTTCCATATGTTTCACCACAGTCTTGACCAACACGATAAAGGTTTCCATCATACACAAATGGCCTGCCTCCATTCCTAGCTCCCACACTCTTGTCAACATTATAAATGGGATTCTTCTTGTGTGGTTTCCAGGGACCAAGTGGTGAGCTACTATACCAGATTTCCAGTTGTCCATTCTTCCTGGTTCCAACACCACTGTGATCTGAACCAAAAAGCCAATATTCTCCAGCACGATTAATGATAAAAGAATCGACAAGGGGATTTTTTATAAGAACCTTATCCAGTGTCCACTGCAATGGAAAGTTAAGAGCTCTATAAAGACGAAGTTCCCCTTTCTGGCTGCTCTCGGGCATCATATATATCTGCAAGAAACAGTAACGAAGGAAACTATTTAAGCTACGTGTCCATAGTAATAGCTGGTAGATTTTTTTTTCCAGCTAGACAAATTGTCAATGATCACCCAGCTAATTTTCCAAGTCAATTCACGAGTAGGACCCATTATTGGTTGGTCAGGTCCTTAACTTGTGTCCAGGACATCCAGGATAAATAGTCTTCAAGTGAACATTTTTAGATGCATAATCGCTTGCGAGGAAATATAGATCTTACTTGGCCAAGGTAGTTGAATACATAGGGATAGGATAGATGCCAGTCCTCATCCAAGGCAATGCCCAACTGTTGCCATGTCGCTCCCTTGTCAATACTTTTCGCAACTCCAATATCTCCTTGACTGGTTATTGAATTTTTTGTTTCATAGAAGAGGAAAAGTGTATCCCCCTGGTCAATTCAACGTAAGTAAACACAAAGATTATTTTCAAGAGAAGGAAGCTACTATAATAAAATAAAATAAAAATGGCACTCAATAGATTATTTCCAGAACGCACGCTAGAAAGTAAACAATTTGGTCTTTCATGAAATGCAAAATTATAGACAGGCATTTGCGTGCAGGCACACACAGAAACACAACATGTATCATATAAGAGCACTAAATAGCGTACGAGGCTTACAGTTTGATGCTAGACAGAGTTACAGTCACACTGACCACAACAAAAGATATATCTAAAGAATTTTGAAATCCAAGCTAAGACTTTTGCTTCTGGTGGATTTTCTCAATATGAAAAATAACCCGAATAAAGTCCCAAATAATCTTCATCCCCTGCTTCTTAAATAACCATACTTCAAGCTAAATTTACATTGCTAACGGTGTCCATTGATCTCATCCTTGCATGTAACAATTAGAAAATTCAGAAGCAGTCAAAGAGCACAGTACCTCCTCTCCAAAAAAAATCCCTGGACCCACTTCTCCCCAGAAAAATAGACCATGCTGTCACAACATGCCTAGAATTATCTCCAACTTTAGAAGTAAATATTATTGAAAATAAAACCACGAGCTATCCTATTAACTAGCCTCCAGAATAAAACTATTAAACACTATATTCACCATAGGTCATATCCACATGCAAACAAATACAGAGACGGGCACATATTCACTATCTAATAAAAGTAATAACAGAACCAGTTTCTGCTTAAAACTTCTGGTAAAAAACAATTACTAGGTACTGATACCGTTCGCAAGATGCTTTCTACCCCAGAAAGATCTTCCATCAATTTCCTGATTCTGCCTGCATGACAGATTTCTACAAGGGGCTTCCCCTAACCACACAATTCATCTTTATCTATCCTCGTTTTTTCTTGCAAATATTCATCCTCAGAGTTTTCATCTAGCCATTTAACTAGGATTTAGATAACATGATATGGCAAAAATTAAGATGAACACATGCACCGAGTCTGAATTGCTGCACTGAGCTCCCTATCTCTCACCATGGGGTTGCTTGAGATACCTTACATAATAATAAAACCACAAGTTATGGGCCCTAGACATCTGAGCCGCGGCACAGATTTGGTCTCTCTCACCTTGCACAGTGGATTAGTGACTTTTCTGTCATAGTCCCCTGACTATTTCAATACTCAATGACCAATAATAATAAAGCATATACATACCCCCTTCCCCCCCTTTCCAACTTGAAGCTCTCATTCCAGACACAAAAACACCAAGGGCCAAATAGAAAAGGACACATAAGAATTTAGTAGTAATTTCGTCAGTGCTATTGCCAAATTCCTGAATCCAGTCCTGTTAATTGGCACTTCCATAATAAAATATATTAGTGAGCTTGATTACACGCTTGGCACCACAATCAGATACCATGACTGAACATGTGAGCATTCAGTAAAACAACCAACAAATACGCACAAAACCAGAGGAAGTTTTAACAAAATTACCAAAATGAATACAGTTAATAAAATAATTACCTGAACATAAAGAAACGGGTCAGCAACAAAATTACTGGGGAAACCAGCATCAGAAAGCGAAGCACAAGTGACAACGGGGTTGGCAATAGGCCATGCCGCACCCTCATCTCTCCATTCATTCATCTGTTGTCATTTTCCACCAGTAAATCAGAATCATGGCATGTTAATGATACAAGTCAATACATGCAAAAGGAAATAAAACGAAAAATTGCCCTCGTCCCATGTGCTAGAAATAAACAAAAATTAATTAAATTGAACAAATTAAAAAATTCTTCAAAAAAAGTAAACACGCCAAAAAATTCTGACAGAAATGCGAAAAGGTAAAAAAGCAAAAAACTTGCAGTTTCAAAACAGTCATTGATCAAGAAAGCAAGACTTGACCACTAATACCTGACTCGCAAAAAGAAAAAAAAAGAAGAAGCAAGAAACATGAAGCTTTGAAACAGCCACTAGTAAAAGAAGAAGAAGCAGGAATTAGCCACTAAAACCCACTTTGCAAAAAGCAAAAATTAAACAAAAAAATCAATAAAAAGAACCCCATGAACAGAGGTGAAGATATAATCACAAAGCCAGTCTCTGCTAATGCATAAATGTGCACAAAA
>Ga0307517_10000744_pt1 | contig 56253 bp, 50 predicted proteins | sample 23_EM_MG_FD_194515 | JGI IMG/M metagenome (GOLD analysis project Ga0307517, IMG submission 194515) | Populus trichocarpa ectomycorrhiza microbial communities from riparian zone in the Pacific Northwest, United States - 23_EM | ecosystem: Host-associated > Plants > Roots > Unclassified | place... | reverse complement strand
GGGAGACCGGACGCCGTCATGCCGCAGGGAATGCTGGCTGCCGGATGCCCAGACATGTTGAACGGATAGAGAAACTCGGACCATTCGATCCAGTCCCAGTCGTGATGCGGCCAATGCGCGGGCCGTACCAATTCGACGGGGAAGGCGGCCACCGACGCCACCGGCGTGATCAGGTAGTCCCAATCTTCCATGAATGTGGAGATCTGCGCGATATACGCGTATTTGCGCTCGCGCGCCCTGATGTATTCGGTAGCGCTGAAGTTTTCGCCGGACCTGATGCAGGCGACCAGATCCGCGCCCATCCTGTCTTCCCATTCGGGAAGCAGGTTTGCTCGGCGTCCCCACAGGGCCCTCCAGAAGAAGCGACCGAGGTCCGGCCCGAGCCGCCCCCAGGACGGCGTCACCTGCACGACGTCGGACTGCAGCTCGGTCGCGAACAGCGACGCCGCCTTGCTGATGATTTCGGCGATCTCGCCATCGACGCGCGCGTGACCGAGGTCCGGACTGAACGCGATCCGCTTGCCCTTCATCGAGGACGGCAATTTGTCGAGATAGCGATCCGGCGGCGCCTCGCAACTCGTGTGATCGAGAACATGCGGACCAGCCATCGTCTCCAGCATCAAGGCAGCATCGGCGACCGTACGCGTCATCGGCCCGATGAATGTTGCATAGTCGTTGTTGGACACCGGCACATGCGGAACGCGGCCGTAGGTCGGCTTCAGGCCAAAGACGCCGCAGAAATGCGCGGGCATCCGGATCGACCCGGCTCCGTCAGATCCCAAATGCAGCGGCCCGAAACCCGCCGCCGCAGCGGCGCCGGCGCCCGCCGATGAAGCGCCGGCGTTCAGTCCCCGGCCCCAGGGATTATGGGTAACGCCTGTCACGGGATTGCGGCTGATACCGGACCAGGCGAATTCCGACATGCTTGTCTTACCGATGATGACAGCGCCGGCAGCCCGCAGGCGCGCAACCACCGGATTGTCCCGAATCGCGGTGGGGCCTGTGATCGCATGTGAACCAGTCGCGGTCTGGTAGCCCGCAACGTCGTACGCGTCCTTGATCGTGACGGACACGCCATCAAGCGGCAATGCAGCGCCTGCACCGAGTCGCCTTTCCGATTCGCGCGCCGCAGCGAAAGCCTCATCCTCCATTTGCATCGAAAGAGCGTTGATGGACGGGTTGAAAGAACGAATGCGCTCGAAGATCGCCGCCGTCACTTCCACCGGCGAAGCTTCGCCGCGGCCGTAGAGCCTCTTGAGGTCGATGGCGGACGCATAGCCAAGCTCTTCCTGAGGGCCGGGGGACGATGACATAGCACTCATTCCTTGGATCGGCTCGGGTTGGAAACGGGAAGAATCAGCCGGCGCTAGCGCCGGCCAGATGACAGGTAGCCAGTTGACCTGCCTTGGAGAGCCGCGGTTGTGGCTCCTCCCGACGGCAGGGGTCGAACAGATAAGGCCCCCTCGCCGCGATCCACTATGGGATAATTGGTCGGCAGATTCGGCTTGAGCAAATAACTACTCTCGGTTCGTGAGCCCGTTGCCGCGGAAAAGGTCACGGAAGTTTCCATGGTTGTTCAGGTTCCAAGGCCCGCAGCATCGGCGCGACGGCGGGGCCGGCATGTGCTCGTCGTTCGCTCTTTCGGTACGGTGGAAATTACTTAAATACGCTACGTTGCGTATGTCAATAGAGGAGCCGGAATATGTCGAAATCCACGCCGGCGCGTGCGGGACGCCCGCGCGATGAGAATGTTCATCGCGCCATCCTCGATGCCGCCAGGGATCTCATTCGAGAGGAAGGCTACATTGCACTCTCGATCGAGGCCGTTGCAGCCCGCGCCGGTGTCGCCAAGCAATCGATCTATCGGCGCTGGTCGTCCAAAGGCTCGCTGCTTGTCGACCTCTATATGGACGGCCTGGAGGCCCCCGGCGCGTTGGCGTCGCACAATTTCAAGGACGATCTCCTCGCAGTGATGTTGCAAACCACCAAGCGCGTTCAAGACATCGCTTTTGCAAATATTCTGAAGAGTCTGGTCATCGAGGCTCAGTCGGATGCGGAGATGCGCAAACTCGTGCAGCTCAGGATCGTCGAGCCACGACGAGAGGCGATGCGCCGAGTAATCGAGAACGGCAAGCAATCGGGAGAACTTCCAGGCGGGCTTGATACCGAGATGATCCTCGACTTCGTGTTCGGTGCCGTCTGGTTCAATCTCTTGCTGGGTGAAGGACGTTTGACGAACAAATTCGCCCATCGAGTCGTTAAAGCAATTGAGCTAATGGCTGCGCGTGAACACGACGCAAGGTAAGGCTAAAGCAGACGCTCAATCGGCGCAAAGGCCGCTCGTGCCTAAAACGCCATCTCAGTTTTGCTCGCGTTTGATGTCTATGGATTTTCTCTATTCTCCCGGTGCACGCATCAGCCTTCTAACCGCGTGAAGAACTCCGAATTGCTCGCCGTAATACTCTATTCTACGATGAATACCTCATGGACCTACCCCGATCGGTCTCCGTGGCATACGTTCGGATGAGAGCCGTGGAGATAAGCCAATATGGTCGCATGACGCGCGCAACCGCTTAGTTCGATTTTCGACTGAGCTTCAGAACCTCTATTTCCAAACGATCAAATAAAATTGGCGGGAATAGATCTGCTTATATAAACAAACTCAGCAGCTTAAGTGCTGGCTGGGGCGGGAGGGATCGAACCTCCGAATGGCGGAATCAAAATCCGCTGCCTTACCGCTTGGCTACGCCCCAACAGGCTTTTCGGGAACACGGCAGGAAGCCTGCCCGGATTCCCCTCCGGCCCCGCCGGTCTATAGAGAGAGTTGAGCCATTTCAACCGGCTAGAGCATGGTTCGGAAACGCCGGCACCGGTTTTCCGGAAAGATCATGCTCAAACAAACGGATAGGCTTCGGATTTCGGCCCAAATCGGGCCCCGGAAACGCCACCCTTTATAATAGGCATGGCGGCTCGTCCGTTTTGGGACGCCGGGCCTGCCATGGTCGAGCGGCCGGGGTCCCATGCGCGGCCCGAAGCCAGCCATCGGAGAGTTGAGAGAAGGCTGGTTTCGTGGGAAGACGGCAGCCCGCTATTCCCCGTCCAGGCGAGTAACCGTCATGACCTATCGCGCGCCGATCAACGACATCCTGCTGGCCCTCAACCATGGCGCCGGCCTCAAGGCCGCCGTGGAAGCCGGCCATTACGGCGATTTCGACGGCGATATTACCGCGGCCGTGCTGGAGGAAGCCGGAAAATTCGCCGGCGACGTGCTGGCGCCGCTCAACAAGGTGGGTGACGAGCACGGCATCAAGCTCGCCGACAACAAGGTGACGACAGCACCCGGCTGGCCCGATGCCTATCAGCGCTGGTCGGCGGCCGGGTGGAACGCGGTGTCGGGTCCGGAAGCCTTCGGCGGCCAGGGCCTGCCGCTGGCGATCAACGCCGCCTGCACCGAAATCTGGAGCGCGTCGAACATCGCTTTCGGCCTCTGCCCGCTGCTGACGCTTTCCGCGATCGAGGCGCTCGATGCCCATGGCAGCGAGGAGCTGAAGAAGATCTATCTGGAAAAACTGGTGTCGGGCGAATGGACCGGCACCATGCAGCTGACCGAGCCGCAGGCCGGCTCCGACGTCGGCGCGCTGCGCACCCGCGCCGATCGTGCCCCCGACGGCAGCTACCGCATCAAGGGCACCAAGATCTTCATCACCTATGGCGACCACGACATGACCGATAACATCGTGCATTTCGTGCTGGCTCGCCTGCCCGATGCGCCCGCGGGCACCAAGGGAATTTCGCTGTTTCTGATTCCGAAATTCCTGGTCAATGCCGACGGCTCGCTCGGCGCGCAGAACGACATCTATCCGAGCGGCGTCGAGCACAAGCTCGGCATGCATGCGTCACCGACCTGCACCATGACGATGGGCGACAAGGGCGGCGCGATCGGTTACCTGATCGGCGAAGAAAACCGCGGCATGCTCTGCATGTTCACGATGATGAACCAGGCCCGCCTCGGCGTCGGCCTCGAAGGTGTCGGCATTGCCGACCGTGCCTATCAGCAGGCGCTGGCTTACGCGCAGGAGCGGCGCCAGGGCCGCGCCGTTGGTTCCAAAGCTGATGGAATGGAAGCCATCATCGTGCATCCCGACGTCAAGCGCATGCTGCTGCAGATGCGCAGCATGACGGCGGCCGCCCGCACCATCTGCTACGCCACTGCGGTCGCGCTCGACGTTTCCGTGCGTGCCAAAGATGCAAAAGTCCGCAGCGACGCCGCCGCCCGCGGCGCGCTGCTGACGCCGGTCGCAAAAGCCTTCTCGACCGATATCGGAAATGAGGTGGCGTATCTCGGCGTGCAGATCCACGGCGGCATGGGCTTCATCGAGGAGACCGGTGCGGCCCAGCATTACCGCGATGCGCGCATCACCTCGATCTATGAGGGCACCAACGGCATCCAGTCGATCGATCTGGTGACGCGTAAACTCGCGGCCAATGGCGGCGTGTCGGTGTGGGCGCTGATCGACGAGCTTTCCGGCATCGTCAAGCAGGTCGAGGCCTCGAATGATCCGGCCTTCGGCACCACGGGGCCAAAACTGCGCGACGCGCTCGGCTCGCTCGAACGCTCCAGCAAATGGCTGCTGGAGAAAGTCGCTTCCGCACCGAACGACGCGCTCGCCGGTGCGACGCCCTATTTGCGGCTGTTCAGCTCCACGCTCGGCGGCTGCATGCTCGCCGGTGAGGCGCTGGCGGCAAAGAGCAATGGCGATGCCGGCGATCCGCAGCGCTACGTCACGCTGGCGAGGTTCTTCGCCGAAAACATTTCGGTGCAGGCTACCTCGCTGGAAAAGACTGTCATCGACAGCGCCGACGCCGTCAACGGCGCGGATGCGGTGTTGCTGGCATAGGCATCCCACCACCTCATCCGACCCAACGCAGGAGCCTCCATCCCGATGTTTGATTTCGATCGCGTTATTGACCGCCGCGGCACGCACGCGTCGAAATGGGATATGATGGCCAAGCTTTCGGGGATCACGGCAGCGGACGGAATTCCGATGTGGGTCGCCGACATGGATTTTGCGGCGCCTCCCGGCGTCACCGATGCGCTGTCCGCGATCGTCAGCCGCGGCGTCCATGGCTATTATGCCGATACCGGCAGTTGGGCGGCAGCGCTTGCCGAATGGATGGCGCGCCGGCACGATCTTGCGATCGACCCGGCATGGGTCAGTCCGACGCCCGGTGTCGTCTCGGGCCTCGGTCTGATCCTGCAAGCCGTTACGGAAGTGGGCGATGAGGTCGTGGTGTTTCCGCCGGCCTATCATGCCTTCCGCAAGATCATTCTCGCCAATGAGCGACGCATCCTCGACGCGCAACTGGTCCAGCGTCAGGGCCGCTACGAGATGGACCTCGATGCGCTGGCGACAAAACTCACGTCACGAACCAAAATCGTATTCTTCTGCAGCCCACACAATCCCGGCGGCACCGTCTGGTCGGTCGAGGAAATCCGCAGCCTCGCCGCCTTCTGTGCCGAACGCAATTTGATTCTGGTTTCCGACGAGATCCATTGCGACCTGCTGCTGGGCGACGTCCGGCACATTCCGACGCTGACCGCCGCACCCGAGATCGCCGATCGCCTGATCACCTGCTTTGCCGCGACCAAGACCTTCAATCTCGCCGGCGCCCATGTCGGCGCCTGCGTCACGTCGAATCCAGCGTTGAAGCAGCGGCTCGACGCGCGGATCGCGGCCAGCGGGCTCGCCTCCTACAACGCCTTCGGCATGCTCGCGACCGAGGCAGCCTGGCGCACCGGCGATGCCTGGCTCGATGCGCTGTTGCCCTATCTCGCCGGCAATCACGACATGCTCACCACGCGCATCGAGAAAGCGGCGCCCGGCGCGCGCGCAATGCGGCTCGATGCCACCTATCTCGGCTGGGTCGATTTCTCCGGAACCGGATTGGCCGCGGCGGACGTTGCTGCGCGGGTAAAGGATCGGGCACGCATTTTTGCCAGCCCCGGCGAGCAGTTCGGGCCCGGCGGCGAAACCTGGCTGCGTTTCAACTTCGCTACGCCGCGTCCGATTCTCACCGAGGCGCTCGATCGGCTGGATGACGCCTTTCGAGACCTACGAAATTAAGCTGAGGACGCGGTCCTACCGCAGCGGCATCGGCGGCCGCGGCACCGAACTCAGCTCCGGATCGGTCAGCGTTTCCGCCGCAGCCTGTGACGGCTCAACCTGTCGCGGCACGTAAGGCGCAGCCGGCGGCAACGGCGCAACGGCAGCTGACGGCATGATCGGGGCTCCCGTCGGCCGGAGCGGCCGCAATGCCGGCGCCGGCGGGCGCGCCGGCGTTAACGCGGCGACCGGTCGCGGCGGAGGCGCTGATTGCGCCGGTCTTTTGGGACGCAGGTTCTGCGCCGCAGCCTTCTCGGAAACCATCGCGACGAGTTGCTGCTGGCTGGCTTTCAACTGCTCGACGCTGGCCTTGAGCTGTTCGATCTGCTGGCTTGCACTGACGAGATCGCGTGCCATCGTCTCGAGCGACTGCGGCTCGTCAGGTAAAGCAGCTGCGGCCGGCGCGGCAACTTCTGCTGCGGCCGGCGCCTGAGCCGCCGGTTGCGCCGGGGATGCATTCGCCGTGTTCACCTCGGCGGCGGCCAGGACCGGCGCGGCGAGTCCGGTTTTTTCCGATGGCTGCGATGATTTTTGGGCGAACACCGGCGCCCATTCCGCGATGATCCGTTGAGCGGCCTCGGCGTGGTAGTGCCAGGCCATGGCCGCGCCACCGATACATCCCGCCAATACCAATGCCGCAACCCCGCGCAATGCCCGCATGGCCAGCGACCGGCGGCGGCTCTTGATCAGCACATCGTTGACGGCGGTCGCGCGAAACGTCGTGTCGACGGGCGGCACCGCAGCGCCAGCCGGGACATCTGCGTTAGCCGGAAAGTCCGGTCCGGCGTGAAGCTGCGGCTCCGCAGGCGCGCGCACCTTATCCTTCAGCAGGCTCTCGATCTCTTCATCCGCGGGTGCTACCCGCACGGCGTCGGGTGCGATAACGACGATATCGTGCGGATCATCGCTCGGCTTCGGGTTCAGCGTGGATTGCATCGGCGCTCCGTACTCGGTCCAATGTCCCCTGACTGAGGGCGACGGGCGGTAAGCCAACGGCTTCCGACCCGTTACTTCATTCCGGTTTGACCAAAGCAAGGCAGTACGGTGGAGAGGTTGAGGCCGGGGAACCTGTCCGTTCGCCGCTCACCCGACTTCGGGGAGCCGCTGCAAGAGCTTGTCGAGCGTAATCGGATAGTCGCGCACCCGCACGCCTGAGGCGTTGTAGATCGCGTTGGCCACGGCGGCGGCGACCCCGCAGATGCCGAGTTCGGCGATGCCCTTGGCCTTCATCGGCGACGACATCGGATCGGTCTCGTCGAGGAAGATCACATCCTGGTGCGGGATGTCGGCATGAACGGGAACCTCGTAGCCGGCGAGGTCATGATTGACGAAGAAGCCATAACGCTTGTCGATCACGAGTTCTTCCATCAATGCAGCACCAACCCCCATGGTCATCGCGCCGATCACTTGGCTGCGCGCTGTCTTCGGATTGAGGATACGGCCGGCGGCGCACACCGCCAGCATGCGCCGCACGCGGATTTCGGCGGTCGCGGTGTCGACGCCGACTTCGACGAAGTGCGCGCCGAAGGTCGATTGCTGATACTTCTTGGCGAGGTCGCCATATTCGATCCCGTCCTCGGCGGCGAGGTCGCCATCACCGGCGGCCTGCGCAAGCGGCACGGTGCGATTGCCCGAACGGACCTGCCCATCCGCAAAAGCCGCTTCCGCGGAATTGAAGCCTAGCTTTTGCGCCACGGCCTCGCGCAGCTTGATGCAGGCGGCATAGACGCCTGACGTCGAATTATTGCCGCCCCATTGTCCGCCCGAACCGGCCGATACCGGAAAGGTCGAATCGCCGAGGCGCACCACTACCTTCTCGATCGGCAACCCCATCATTTCTGCTGCGGTCTGCGCGATGATCGTATAGCTGCCGGTGCCGATATCGGTCATATCAGTCTCGACCGTGACTACGCCGCCTTTGTCGAGCCGAACCCGTGCGGCCGATTTCGTCAGCATGTTGTTACGGAAGGCCGCGGCAACACCGGTGCCGACCAGCCAGCGCCCGTCGCGCACCTTGCCCGGCTCCACGTTGCGCTTGCTCCAGCCGAAACGCTCGGCGCCGGTGCGCAGACATTCGATGAGACGGCGCTGCGAGAACGGCCGCTCCGGCTTTTCCGGGTCGACCTGCGTATCGTTGAGAATGCGCAATTCGACCGGATCGATTCCAAGTTTTTCCGCCATCTCGTCGATGGCAATTTCCAGTGCCATCATGCCCGTCGCTTCGCCGGGCGCGCGCATCGCGTTGGCTTCCGGCAGATCCAGCGTCACAAACCGCGTCGCGGTCATGCGGTCCGCGCCGGCATAGAGCAGCCGCGTCTGGCTGACCGCCCCGTCGGGCTTGCCGCCGGGCAGATCGCCGGACCAGCTCTCGTGGCCGATCGCCGTGATCTTGCCGTCCTTGGTCGCGCCAATCCGAATCCGCTGGATCGTCGCGGGACGATGCGTGGTGTTGTTGAACATCAGCGGGCGCTGCAGCGCCACCTTGACCGGCCGCCCGGCCGCGCGCGCACCGAGTGCTGCGAGCAGCGCATCCGCGCGCGGGAACAGCTTGCCGCCAAAGCCGCCACCGATATACGGCGAGATCAGGCGGACTTTTTCCTTGGGCATGCCAAGCGTCTTGGCGATGTCAGCCACATTCCAGGCAATCATCTGGTTCGAGGTCCACAGCGTGAGCTTGTCGCCGTTCCAGGCGGCCATCGAAGCATGCGGCTCCATCATTGCATGGGCTTCATCGGGCGTGGTGTAGGTTGCTTCGAGCTTGACCGGTGCTGCGGCGAAAGCCGTAGCGAAGTCGCCGACCGCGGTATCGGCGGGGCCGCCCGTTATTTTCTCAGGCTTGGCAGCGTCCGTCAGTTTCGTGAGATCAAACGCGCCCTTCTCGCTGACATAATCGACACGGACCAGTTGCGCCGCCGCGCGCGCCTGCTCGAAAGTTTCCGCGACGACCACTGCAACGGCCTGATGATAGTGCTGAATGTCGGGCCCACCGAGCAGTCTTGCAGTATTGAGACTTCCTTTCTCAAGCTTGCCGGCATTGTCAGCTGTGACGATGGCGAGCACGCCGGATGCGGCCTTGGCCGCGGCGAGGTCGATCGCATTGATGCGGCCCTTGGCGATGGCGGAACCAACGATGTAGCCATAGGCCGGATTCGGCGCCGCGTCGTGCCATTCATAGGCGTAGGTCGCGGCTCCCGTGGTTTTGCGCGGACCGTCGATGCGGTTGACGGGCTGGCCGATCACTTTGAGCTGGTCGATCGGATTCGTGGTGGCGGGGGTGTCGAATTTCATGGGTCAGCCCCTTGCTTCGGTCAGCACCGCGGCGAGCGTGCGCTCGGCCAGCGTCAGCTTGAATGCGTTTTCGCGCGTCGGCTTCGCAGCGACGAGCAATTGCGCGATGGTGTCCCGCGCGCCGCGCGGCAGTGCGGCCTCCGCGGCCTCGACGCGCCAGGGCTTGTGCGCGACGCCGCCGAGCGCCACGCGCCCGGAGCCGTCGCGCTGCACGATGGCGGCGACCGAAACAAGCGCGAACGCATAGGAAGCGCGGTCCCGCACCTTGCGATAGATCTGCTTGCCGCCAACCGGCTTCGGCAGCGTCACCGCCGTGATCAGCTCACCTTGCGCCAGCGTGGTCTCGATCTCAGGCGTATCGCCGGGCAGCCGGTGCAACTCCGATATCGGGATGTTTCGCGTGGCGCCGTCCGGCCGAATGGTCTCCACCGTCGCATCGAGCGCGCGCATCGCCACCGCCATGTCGCTTGGGTGGGTCGCGATGCAGGCTTCGCTGGCGCCGATCACGGCGTGTTGCCGGCTGAAGCCGCCGATTGCCGCACAGCCGCTGCCGGGCTGGCGTTTGTTGCAGGGTTGGTTGGTGTCGTAGAAATAGGGACAACGGGTGCGTTGGAGCAGATTGCCCGCGGTCGTCCCCTTGTTGCGCAACTGGCCGGAAGCACCGGCGAGCAGTGCGCGAGACAGCACGCCGTAGTCGCGTCGCACCCGCTGATCGGCCGCAAGATCGGTGTTGCGCACCAGCGCGCCGAGGCGCAAGCCACCGTCCGGCGTCGGCTCGACCTTGTTGAGCGCAAGGCGGTTGACGTCGATCAGATGCGACGGCGTCTCGATTTCGAGCTTCATCAGATCCAGCAGATTGGTGCCGCCGGCGATGAATTTGGCGTGCGGAGTGCGCGCGGCAGCGGCGGCCGCCTCGGCGGGCGAGTTGGCGCGTTCATACGTAAAGGATTTCATGCCTTGCTCCCGGCAACTTCGGTGACGGCATCGACGATGTTGGAATAGGCCGCGCAGCGGCAGATGTTGCCGCTCATGCGCTCGCGCAGTTCAGCGGTCGAAAATTGCGGCGGCGCGGTCAGGTCGGCGCTGACATGGCTGGGGATACCGGCCTTGATCTCGTCGAGCACCGCGACCGCGGAACAAATCTGCCCGGGCGTGCAATAGCCGCATTGATAGCCGTCATGCTTGACGAACGCCGCCTGCATTGGGTGCATGTTCTCCGGCGTGCCCAGTCCTTCGATGGTGGTGACGCTATCGCCGTCGTGCATCACAGCCAAAGTGAGGCAGGAATTGATGCGGCGTCCACCGACGATCACCGTGCATGCGCCGCACTGGCCGTGATCGCAGCCCTTCTTGGTGCCGGTGAAATGCAAATTCTCGCGCAAGGCATCGAGCAGCGTCGTGCGCGTATCGACCTCGAGTTCGCGCGCCTTGCCGTTCACGTTGAAGGAAACTTTGGACATTACGGGGGCTCCGGGAACCGCGGGCTTTAGGGTGACCTCGGCCTTGGCCACGAAGGGCGCTGTCGTCACCGCCATGGCCGGCGCCGTCAGCGAAGCGGCGCCGACGATCAACAGATCGCGCCGGGAAAATTTGAAATCGGACCGCTTTTCCATGCTTGTCTCCAATGCTTCGCTAGCAAACAGCGAGGCTCCCCCGGAGGTTCCAAACGACGGCGCGCTTCACGAATAGATGTATCGCGCCGGTTCCCCGCGATGAGTTCGGGAACGCAGCCACACGCTCAAATTCGGGAAGAAGCGATTGATGTTCAACAATCAGAGCGCGGCACGCAGTGCTCACTGAATTTGGAAGGAACCCAACATCACGCGCTCCGCCCGCGCTTCGCAGCAACCCGGTGCGCCGCCGCCAATGCTGCTTGCGCCCAGATCATGAGTTCGTCGGGTTCGTCGAACAATCGCTCCGGCACGCGCCAGAACGAAAGATCGATGGTGGCGCCCTGCTTTGCATAGTTGAGCGGCGGAAAGGCTTCGGCCTCCTTGAATGTCGCACGGTTCTGTTCATCAACGCGGAAATAGAGCGTGTTCTCCGTCACCATTCCGAGCATCACGCCGTCGCAGAACACGCCGGTCTTGCCGAACATCCGCCGCAAGGTGACGCGGCCGAGCGGCGCAAGTTGCTCGCGCAGAAATTCGGCGTAGGTGGCGCTGGCAACCATTCTCAATCCCTAGACCACCACCAACACGCCATCACCGTGGTTCGCCGGCAAATGCCTGCCGCAACGTCACCAGCCGGTCGAGCGCTGCCTGCGGCAGCGGACCTTTTTCGACCGCGGCGAATGCGCCCTCGAACTCCTGCGGCGTCGCCATGCCGACCAGGATCGTGCCCATCGCCGGATGCGACAGCGCAAACCTCGTCGCGGCTTCGGTCAGGCTGGCGGCGAACCCCTCCTCCACCAGCGGCATCAAACGGCGGGCGCGCTCGATATCGGCATCGTAGCTCATGGCTGAGCCGATCGGCTCGGGCGCCGGACTGGCAATCGGATGCCGCGCCGCCGAGCCCGACAAGGCGCCGCCGGCCAGCACGCGGATGCCGACGACGCCAACGCCGGCTGCCTTGGTGCGGTCGAACATCCGCCGATAATCCTGCGCCGGATAATTCGGCGGCAATTCTTCGGCGGCGGATGGATTGAGCATGTTGTAGACGATCTGCGCGCTGTCGAAGACGCCGGCATCGATCACCTGATGCAGTGCCGCGGTGTCGCCGACGGCCGAAATCCCGAGGAAGCGGATCTTGCCCTGCTGGCGCAGCCGCTCGAACGCCGGCACCACCTCATCCAGCACCTGCCGCACGCCCAACGCCGATCCGCCTCCGCTCGCGGTAATCGGATTGTGCAGGTGAAAGATGTCGACGCGATCAAGACCCAGCCGCGCCAGGCTACCTTCGAGCGACGTCGTGATGGCGGCGGCGATGCGGCCGAACTCATCCGGTTGCACCCGGACCTTGGTGCCGACGACCGCGTCGGCCGGCTTCAGTTTTCGCAACACGCGGCCAAGATTCTTTTCCGATTCGCCGTTCCCATACAGCACCGCGGTGTCGAAGTAATTCACGCCAACATCGATCGCCCGCGCGACGAGGCGCTCCTGGTCGGCGGGATCGCCGCGTACCATCACGCCGCCGACGGCGCCGCAACCAAATCCCAGCACCGAGAGCTGCATTCCCGTGCGCCCAAAAACCCGCAATTGCATCGCTGTTCCTCCGGCTGCACGCACACTACGCCAAATTATCGCCCCGGGGTAATTTGCAGCCAACGCAACTGCGACTTGGCAGTTGTGACTTGGCGTTTCGCAGTTGCAGGATCGGTAAAACTGACGCAGAGTTTGGACCGGTGCCGGAACTCAACCGGTAAGTCATATGAGGGAGCACGCCATGATCAAGGTAAGCGTTATGTATCCAAACACGCCGGGGGCGCGCTTCGACCACGACTATTACCGGGACAAGCACATGCCGCTCTTGAAGGCGCGCATGGGCGATGCCTGCAAGTCCTACACGGTGGACAAGGGCCTTGCGGGTGGCGCACCTGGCGCGCCCGCGACCTATGTCGGGATGTGTCACATCTTCGCCGACTCGGTCGAGGCGTTCCAGGCCGGCTTCGGCCCTCACGCCAAGGAGATCATGGGCGACATCAAGAACTACACCGACATCGCCCCGGTGATGCAGATCAGCGAAGTCGTCGTCGGCTGACGCTGCGTAGGGTGGGTAGAGCCAACGAGATATGAACTCGTCGCGGAATTTTCATGCCTAAAATCACGATCATCGAAACCGGCGTCGTGTCGCCCAAGAATCGCGCGCTGCATGGCTCCTTTCCGCAGATGTTCGAACGGCTCATCGGTGCGGCGGATGCCTCCGCGAGCTTCGCGACGGTGCGGCTTGCTGACGGCGAGGCGCTGCCCGATCCGGCCGCGCTGGAAGCCGTTCTGATCACGGGATCGCCGGCCGGAGTCTACGACGATCTCGACTGGATCGCGCCGCTCGAGCGCTTTGTCCGCGCGGCCTATAATTCGAGAACGCCGATGGCCGGAATCTGCTTTGGCCATCAATTGATCGCCCAGGCGCTCGGCGGGACGGTGCGCGAGTCCGAGAAGGGCTGGGGCATCGGACGCCACGTCTATGATGTCGTGCCCGGTAACGGCGTGATCGACGGCGAAAGAATCGCGATCGCCGCCTCACATCAGGATCAGGTCATCGAGCCGCCCGCAGGGGCAACAACGATCTTCCATTCGGAGTTCACACCGCACGCGGGAATTCTCTACGCCAATGGCACTGCCCTGTCGGTGCAGCCGCATCCCGAATTCACCGCGGCCTTTGGGCACATCTGTTGCGAGAAGGCCGCTCAGAGCGGCGCCCCCGAGCCTCTGGTCGCGACGGCCAAGGCTTCGCTCCAACTGCCGCTCGACCGCACCGATCTCGGCCACGCCATCGCGCGTTTCCTGGCGAGGCCCCGCACCGTGTGAGCCGTTCCGTTACGGCGCATCGGCTCCGTAGAGAAACCCGGCCACTTCACCATTTCATACTGCATTTGTCGGCGTAGGGATCGGCGTTGTCTTTCAGGACCAGGCCGAGGTTCTTCATGGTGAACTCGCCCGCATCGTCCTTGACGACCTCCTGCAGATAAAAATTCTGGATCGGGAAATGATTGTGATTGTATCGGAATGATCCGCGCACCGATTTGAAGTCGGCCTTGCGCAAGGCATCCCGCACCGCGTCCTTGTTGCTCAAGTCGCCCTTCAAAGCGACGACGGCGCTGTTGATCAGCATCCCGGCATCGTAATGCTGCGCGGAATAATACGAGGGGTAACGACCGTATTTCTTGCGGAAGTCGGCGACGAAGCGCTTGTTCACGTCATTGTCGAGATCTTGAACCCATTGCTGGGTACTCAGATGGCCCAGCGCCTGCTCCTTGATCTGGGGAAGCGTCAGCGCGTCGACCGTGAACACGCTATAGATCGGGATGCTGTTCTTGAGCCCCGCCTGCGCATATTGCTGCATGAACTGCGCGCCGGCCTGTCCGGGGTAAAACACCCAGACCGCATCCGGCTTGGCCGAACGAACCTTGGTCAATTCCGCCGAAAAGTCGAGTTGACCGGGCCAGCCGGTATACTCCTCACCGATGACCTCGCCCTTGAAGGTTTTCTTCACACCGGCTGCCATGTCCTTTCCAGCGGCGTAGTTCGGCGCCAACATGAACAGGCGCTTGACGCCGCGGCTGTTCAGCGTTTCACCCAGCGCCATCGGCGTCTGATCGTTCTGCCATGAGGTCGAGAAGAAATACGGAGAACATTGTTCGCCGGCAATCTGCGAAGGCCCCGCATTTCCGCTGATCAGGAACGTCTTGCCGTCGATTGCCGGCTTCAGGGAAGCCAGCAGTACGTTGGACCAGTTGAAGCCGGTGAGAAAATCGACCTTGCGCGACAGAACGAGTCTTTCCGTGACCTGCTTGCCGACGTCGGGCTTCATCTGATCGTCCTCGTAGATGACCTCCACGGCCAGACCAGCCATCTTCCGATCCAAATGATCGAGGGCGAGCTCGAATCCGTCCCTCTCATCGTGACCCAGTGCAGCGTTGGGACCGCTGAACGTGTTGACGAACCCGATTTTGACCGGGCCATCGGCCGCGTGCGCTGCCACGACCGACATCGCCAGCGCTGCCGTTGCGAAGAGCTGCTTTTTCATCGTTTCCCCCTATTGCTGCGGTTTCTTCTGCCCGCGCGTTCCAAATCCATGAGCCGCCGTTCAGGTATCCCATTCGACATGCAGCGCGAGCGGCCCCCGGAACGAGACGTTCGGCGCAAACCGAAGCTGTTCATCGTTCACAAGACGCAGATTTCGCAGCCGCCTGGACAGAACCTCGATCGCGATGGCTGTCTGCATGCGCGCCAGCGGCGCACCGAGGCACAGATGTGCGCCGACGCCGAACGAAAGGTTCTCACGGGCGTTGGCACGACGGATATCCAGCCGATCGGGTTCGTCGAATATTGCAGGGTCCCGATTTCCGGATCCGAGCATCAAGAGCAGGTTCGAGTGGGCCGGAATTTCGACGCCGCCGACGTTGACGTCTGCCGTCGTATGGCGCCGCCAGGCGATGACTGAGCTGTCGAGCCGCAGGATCTCTTCCACGGCATTTGGAATGAGGCCGGGGTCGTTGACGATTTCCTGCCAGGCCTGCCGGTCGGCCAGCAACCGCCGGAATGCGTTTCCCAGCAATCCTGTCGTCGTCTCGTGTCCGGCAAACAGCAGGTTGAGGATGACCGTCGTGGTCTGCTGCGGCGTCAGTCCCACGCCATCAGGATCGACCGCGTGCGCGAGCGCGCTGGTGAAATCGTTCTCCGGCTTGCGCAGTCGCGATGCGACTAGCGCTTCCGCATAACGCCAAAACGCAGCCATCCCCTGCGCGGCGCGAACCTGCTCGTCGTCGTCGGGACGGCCGTAGACGAAAAGGATGCGATTCCAGGAACCCGTCTTGATGCTTTCGACGTCGCCATCGGGGACTCCCAGTATCCTGAAAAGAACGAGGGCTGGAAGGTCCCAGGCGAGTTCGCGGACCAGATCCACCGTGCCGCCCCGGAAGCGTTCCTCGCAGAACGTCACGACCAGAGCGCGGATGAACGGCTCCATCTCCGCCACACGCTTTGGCGCGAAAGCCGTGTTCGCAAGCTTCCTGACGCGCGTATGCTGCGGCGGATCGACGTTTGCCAGCGTCGGGATCGCCTTCCATCCGCCGTCTTCGAGCGCCTTCGAAGCCATCGGGCACGCCGCATGCAGCGGTGAATTGGCGTTCTGCGCGGAAAAATGCGGCGGATTGCGGAAGATGCTTTTGATGTCGGCGTGCCGCGTGACGATCCAGTGCCCGATCGCGTCGCAGTAAAACGCCGGCGCAATCTCGCGGGCTTCGGACAAAAAAGGATAGGGGTCCAGGAGGTAGTCGGCGCTGAGCGGATCGAACCGTGCACCAAGTTCACGCACGACATCGCGATCGACAAAATTCATCGCAGCCTCCTCCCGATTTCCCCGGCATTCGTGTTCGGTTCTTGGTGACCGACGCCGGGATATACTAAGTGTACATATTAAATGTACACCGTCAATATCGTTCCTTCTGCCCTGTGGGCCCAACCGGCTTGCAAGGAAACCAGCGCGCCGGCGGAACAAGCATTTGGCGCGAACCACCCCAAGCCGTTATACGATTGGATTCAAATCGTTAGCGACGGGCGGGAGTTACATGGCGCTGAACATCCTTTATTCGAAGCCGGGTCATTTGATCCGAAGAGCGCATCAGATCGCGGTCGCCCTGTTCATGGAGGAATGCGCCTCCTACGATGTCACGCCGGTACAATATGCGACGCTGGTCGCGATCAGGGAGACGCCCGGGATTGCGGCCATCCAGCTTTCAGCAATCGTGGCATTCGATCCGGCGACGCTGGGCAAGGTCATCGAACGTCTGGAGGCGAAGAAGCTGGTGAGCCGGCGCATCACCGCGGCAGACAAGCGCGCCAAATGCCTGTTCCTGACCAAGGAAGGCCAGATTCTGATCGAAGCGATCGAACCCGCCGTCATGCGCTCGCAGGAGCGAATACTCGCTCCGCTCAGCGCGAAGGACCGCAAGACATTCTTCCGCCTGCTCGACCAGATGGTCGAAACCAACAATCACGCCTCCCGGGCGCCGCGCGGCCCGGTGCTTTCCACAACGCGCCGGCGGCCCGTCGCGCGCTAATGCCCGTCGGAGCGTCGCCCGCAACACTTATCTAACAGGGCGGGTGCGACAAAACAACCCGACGGGCAAATCACTTCTGATTTTCGGAAATCACGTCAAGCCCGAGAATTAAAAATATTCCTGTTTTCACGGACCCCAAATCAACGGCATGAATCTACCCGTCTCACCCGACAAGGGGCGCTCGCGATCGCCACGAACGCGCGGTGGGATGCGGTGGACGCGGAATGCGCAAGGCGAACGCGCATGACGCGTACGGCGAAGTCGTGTGGTCCTGACGCCCCGAGGCTGGCGTCAAGCGCTTGAGAAGCTCGCGCTTCTCAGGGGCGACGGTGGCAAAAGTGCATGGCTCACCGGGGAGAGCGCGAAGTAAGCCGTAAAACCATTGCGCAGGGAATGTCGGATGTTCTCCGCTGAACCTGTATGCTCGTGTGCGCACTTTCTTGTGCACGTTGCACACGAGACCGCGGGTGCAGCGCGCATCCGGCATTCCCTGCGCCCTTGTTTTCGAGGGCGAAAACTACCTGCAAACCTCGGGCGCGATGCGCCGCGGGATCATTCAATCATGTCTGGATCATCACCCCGTCATTGCGAGCGAAGCGAAGCAATCCATCGCGCGGCAAGGAAAGATGGATTGCTTCGTCGCTTCGCTTCTCGCAATGACGGTCAGCCAAGCACCCTACCCGATCGGCTTCAGCCCCGCCTCGATCGCCGCGCGGCGCGGTTCCAGGAACGGCGGCAGCGCCAGTTTCTCGCCGAGCGTTTCCATCGGCTCATCGGTGGCAAAGCCGGGGCCGTCGGTGGCGATCTCGAACAGGATGCCGTTGGGCTCGCGGAAATAGAGACTGCGAAAATAGAAGCGGTCGACCTCGCCGCTGTTGGGCACGCGCAGATCCGTCAGTCGCTGCGTCCAGGCGTGATACTGCGTCTCGTCCGGGGTACGGAACGCTACATGGTGCACGCCGCCCGCGCCCTGCCGCGCCATCGGCGAAGCCTTGTCCTCGAGCACATGCAATTCGGCTGCGGGATTGCTCTCGTTTTTTGCCTCGCCCATCGCAAACACGTGAATGTGCGCGCCGTGTGCGGCGTAGTCGCGGACGCGGCGCATGTTCATCACTTCCGTCAGCACGAACGCGGTGCGCGACAGGTCGTGCACGGTGAGCACGATCGGGCCGAGGCCGCGGATCTGGTGCTCGGCCGGAACCGGGCTCCGCTCCCACGGCGCGGAAGAGCCCGCGCCGCCGTCGTCGACCAGCACCAGACGCTGGCCTTCGCCGTCCTCGAACGGCAGGGTCAGCCGGCCGTCGACTTCGACGACATCGCGGGTCACGACACCGGCTTGCTTCAAGCGATCGCGCCAGAACCCAAGGGTCTTCTCGCCGGCTACCCGCAGGCCCGTGCGCGAAATCGAGTTGGTGCCACGTCCCTCGGGCGCCGCCGGAAAGTCGAAGAAGGTGAGGTCGGTTCCGGGGTTGGCTTTGCCGTCGGCATAGAACAGATGGTAGGCGGAGACGTCGTCCTGATTGACGGTCTTCTTGACCAGCCGCATGCCGAGCAGGCCGGTATAGAAGGCCAGGTTCGCGCGCGGCTGCGCCGAAATCGCGGTCAGATGATGAATTCCGGTCAGCTGCATTGCATCATCCCCTACTTCTCGGAAAAAACCGGTGCGGCCATTGGGGCCTCCCGGCGGTTCATGTAGGATATAGTCTGATTATCCGCCAGCGGCACCGTTGCCGTCTGTTCCAGGGACAGCTTCCATGACCGAACACCTCATTGTGTCAGACGAAGATGCGACGCGCGTGATCACGCTGCGGCGACCCGAGAAGAAGAACGCGATCACCCAGGACATGTATCGCGCGATGAGCGAGGCGATCGACAAGGCGCAGAACAATCCGGACATCCGCTGCATCATCATCACCGGCGGCTCCGGCGTGTTCACCGCCGGCAACGATCTGGAGGATTTCCTCAAAGACGGCACCGCCAACTCAGACGTGCCGCGCGCTTCCAACGCCGGTAAATTTCTTTATTCGCTGGCGCACAACGCCAAGCCGATCATCGCCGCCGTCGACGGCGTCGCGATCGGCATTGGCACCACGATGCTGTTCCATTGCGATTACGTGCTCGCCAGCAAGACCGCGACCTTCTCCACCCCGTTCATCAATCTCGGGCTGGTGCCGGAAGGCGCCTCCAGCCTGCTGATGCCGCGCACCATGGGACACCAGCGCGCATTTGCGATGCTGGTGATGGGGCGCAAATTCAGCGCCGACGACGCGCACGCGGCCGGCTTCGTCAACGTGGTGGTGGCTCCCGGACATACCGAGGCCGAGGCGCGCAAGGTGGCGCGCGAAATCTGCGCATTGCCGGCGGAAGCGGTGGCGATCTCGCGAAAACTGCTAAAACTGTCGCCGGAGGACCTGACCCGCCGGATCGACCAGGAAGGCCATCTGTTCGGCGAACGGATGCGCTCCAAGGAAGCGATCGGCGCGTTCAAGGCGTTCTTTGAACGCAAGAAGGGGTAGCCGAACGGCGCTATACCACCCGCCGTCATTGCGAGCGTAAGCGGAGCAATCCATCGCGCCGCATGAAGAAAGAAATAGATTGCTTCGTCGCTGCGCTCCTCGCAATGACGAGAAGACAGAACACCACCGGATATGTCAGTGCCATGAAAGTATTACTTCGTCCGATCCTAGCGTTCGCGATCACGACCGCGTTTGCCGTACCATCGCTCGCCCAGACCCCCGCCCCCGTCGATCTGCGCATTCTCGCGATCAACGATTTCCACGGTAACCTCCGCCCGCCCCCGGCCGGGATCCGGATCGCCGACCCTGATAATAAAACCCCAAAGACCTTCGTCGCCGCCGGCGGCGCCGAGCATATGGCGACGCTGGTCAAGCAGCTGCGTGACGGCCACAGGAATTCGATCTTCGTCGCCGCAGGCGACCTGATCGGTGCCAGCCCATTCCTGTCGGCGATGTTCCATGACGAGCCCACCATCGAGGCGCTGTCGATGATGGGGCTGGATATTTCCTCGGTCGGCAATCACGAGTTCGACGAGGGCAAGGCCGAATTGCTGCGGATGCAGAATGGCGGTTGCCATCCCGTCGACAAATGCCTGGGGCCGCACCCCTTCCCCGGCGCGAAATTTCGCTATCTCGCCGCCAGCACCTTCGAGAAGGCCACCGGCAAGACCGTGTTTCCTGCCTATGACATCAGGACGTTCGACGGCATTCCCGTCGCCTTCATCGGTCTCACCCTGAAAGGCACGCCGAACATCATCTCGCCGGAGAGCGCGGCCGGCCTCGAATTCCGCGACGAAGCCGAGACCGTGAACGCGCTGATCCCCGAACTGAAGGCGCGCGGCGTCGAGGCGATCGTCGTGCTGATCCACGAAGGCGGCCTGCCGGCCGGCGACTATAATGAGTGCCCGGGCATCTCCGGCCCGATCGTCGATATCGTCAAGAAGTTCGACAAGGCCGTCGACATCGTCGTCTCCGGCCACACCCATCAGGCCTATGTCTGCGAGATCGATGGCCGACTTGTCACGTCGGGCGACAAATACGGCACCATCGTTACTGCGATCGACGTCAAACTCGATCCTGCAACGCGCGATATCGTCAGTGCCAAGGCCAACAACACCATCGTCCGTACCGCGACCTTTGCGAAGAACCCCGACCAGACCGCGCTGATCGAAGCCTACGATAGAGTCGCCGCCCCGATCGCCAACCGTCCGGCGGGGTCGATCACGGAAACGCTGTCGCGCGTGCCCAACACTGCCGGCGAGAGCCCGCTTGGCGATATCATCGCCGACGCGCAACTGGCCGCGACCAGCGCTACGGCAAACGGCGGCGCAGTGATGGCCTTCACCAATCCCGGCGGCGTGCGCATCGACATCACGCGCAGGGAAGACGGTGCGGTGACCTATGCTGATTTGTTCGCGAGCCAGCCATTCCGCAATCAGTTGGTGACGCTGACACTGACCGGAAAACAGATCAAGGACATGCTGGAGCAGCAATGGTTCGATCCGAAACGGCCGCGGATCCTGCAGGTCTCGAAGGGCTTTGGCTATGCCTGGGACAACAGCAAGCCGGACGGCGAGCGCATCCTTGCCGAGCGGATGTCGCTGAACGGCACACCGATCGACCCCGCCGCGGGCTATCGCGTGACCGTCAACAATTTCCTCTCCGTCGGCGGCGACGGGTTTACGATCCCCACGCAAGGAACCGCGCCTCAAATCAGCGTCTATGACATCGACGCATTGAACAGCTATTTCCTGGCCAACAGTCCGATCGCCCCCGGCCCCACCAATCGCATCGCCCGAATCAACTGAGGTCCGGCCCGCGCCGTGGCCCGCGAAGGAACTATGGCCCTTTCCGAGCGGCCGATGAGCGCCTAGATTGTGCGTTCGCCACCCCGCGCGCACGCCAGGATTTTGCATGACGCTGTTACTGACGCACACCGCCTGCCTTGACCATCTCACGCCGCCGGGACATCCCGAGCGCCCCGACCGGCTGCGCGCGGTCGCCGAGGTGCTCGGCGAAGATCGCTTCAAGCCGCTGGTGCGCGGCGAGGCGCCGGAAGGCAGTCTGGATTCGGTGACGCTGTGCCATGGCGAACATTATGTCGGCGAACTCCGCCACATCGCGCCCACCAGCGGTCTCATTTACATCGACGGCGACACCTCGATGTCGCCGGGCACCTGGGAAGCCGTGATGCGCGGCGTCGGCGGCGCGGTGACCGCGACCGACGCGGTCATGTCCGGCACGCACAACAATGCGTTCGTCGCGGTGCGCCCGCCCGGCCATCATGCCGAAGTGAGCAAGCCGATGGGCTTCTGCTTCTTCGACAATGCCGCGATCGCCGCGCGTCATGCCCAGCGCAAGTATGGAATTGGGCGCGCCGCGGTGGTCGATTTCGACGTCCATCACGGCAACGGCACGCAGGATATTTTCTGGTCCGATCCGACCGTGATGTATTGCTCGACGCACCAGATGCCGCTGTTTCCCGGCACCGGCGCCTCCGGCGAGCGCGGCGAGCACGACACCATAGTCAACGCGCCGCTGGCCTCTGAAGACGGCAGCGCCAAATTCCGCGCCGCGTTCGAAAACCTGATCCTGCCGCAGCTGCAGAAATTCAGCCCCGAACTCATCATCATCTCGGCCGGCTTCGACGCACATTTCCGCGATCCCCTGGCCTCGCTCAATGTGAAGGCGGAAGATTTCGGCTGGGTCACGCGCAAGCTGATGGATGTCGCGGATGCAAGCGCCGGTGGCCGGGTGGTCTCGGTGCTGGAGGGCGGATACGATTTGCAGGGGCTGAAAGAGTCGGTCGCAGCCCATGTCACCGCATTGATGGGCGCCTGAATCCCCGCCACAATACGCCCGCAAAACTTCGCTTGATTCTGCGCCTGGGATTTGGGGCGTACTCCGGGAACACAATATATGGCCGAAAACACCCAAGTGGACGTCAAAAAGCTGAGCTTCGAGCGCGCGATCGAGGAACTTGAATCGATCGTGAAAAGGCTCGAGGACGGCAAGGTGCCGCTTGAAGAATCGGTCGCGATCTACGAGCGCGGCGAGTCCCTGAAGCGGCGCTGCGAGGAATTGCTGCGGCAGGCCGAGGCCCGCGTCGACAAGATCACCACCGACGCCAACGGCCAGGTCACCGGGACCGAGCCGCTCGACGTGCAATAATCGAGAACATTAGGCGAATTCAGCGTTCGCCGCCCCCGCATAGGCCCGAATTAGCTGTCGAATTAGCTCTTGGCGCGCAAAACGGCCTGATATAGTCCCGCCAACATCCGGGGACCGTTCGTGCGCGTTCAGCACCGCCATATCATCTACATACAGGGCTACGACCCGCGCGGGCTGGCGCAATATTACCGCATGTTCCGCACCGAACTGCGGAAGTTCGGCCGGCTGTACGGGCTTTCCGCCACCATGAGCCGCCCGAAAGACGGCTCCGACGGCGAGATCGCGTCCTGGACCATCGAGACCAAGGCCGACGACTGGCAGACCCGCACCAGCTACGATTTCCTGCGCTTCGAGGATTTCATCCAGCGCGACCTCGCCTCGCCGATCTGGCGCACCGTGTTCCAGGCGGTGTGGATCTATTGGCGGCTGGTATTCGCCGGCACCATCGCGCGGTTCTGGCGCGCCAACTGGCGGTTTGCGACCTTCATCACCTATCCGCATTTCCTGCTGTTGCTGGAAGCGGTGTGCGCGGCGGCGCTGGCCTTTGCGTTCGAGAAAGGACTGGACGCGCTCGGCGTCCCCAATGTGTTCAGTATCGCGGCGGCGCTGGCGGCCTTCGTCGCATTGCTCGGCACCGTGCTGAAATACACCGAAAACCAGACCTACCTGCTCTACGTGCTGTGCGACACGATCTGGACCTGGGAATTCTCGCACCGCGCGCGCCCCGAATGGGATCAGCGCATCGACCGCTTTGCGCAACATCTCGTCAAGGTCGCGCGCGAAAGCGACGCCGAGGAAATCGTCATCGTCGGCCACAGTTCGGGATCGTTCCTGGGGACGGAGATGCTGGCGCGGGCGCTGCAGCTCGATCCCGCGCTCGGACGCCACGGCCCGCGGATCGTGCTGCTCACGATCGGCGGCAATTTCCCGATCGTCGGCTTCCACCGCGTGTCGCAGCCGTTCCGCGAACACTTACGGATGCTGGCGGTCGAGCCTACGATCGACTGGATCGACTGCCAGTCGCGCAAGGACGTGATGAATTTCTATCCGTTCGATCCGATCAAGGGCCACGACATCGACGTCGGCGAAGCCAGGCGCAATCCCAGGATCGTCTCGGTCCGGTTTCGCGACATCATCAAGCCGGAGCACTACAACGTGTTCCGCTGGAAGTTCTTCCGGGTTCATTTCCAGTTCGTGATGGCCAATGAACGGCCCCACGCCTACGATTTTTTCATGATCGTGTGCGGACCGATCCCCTTGAGCGTGCGCATGGCCGTTCCGGATGCCGCGCTGGCGGCGGCAACCGGCGATCCGGCGGCCCGCGAATGGGCCTGGAAACGGATCGAATCCGCCAGAACCGGGCCTGCGGATACCAAGGATTTAGGCGACATGGAACCTTCCGCCCGCCGCAGCGGTTGAAGTCGACATTTTTTCAGTCCCCCAGCTGGAACCCGGCCTACCCAGCGGGTTGGCTTTGGCCGCCGCTTTGGTGTAAAGCTTGCAGTTCTATGGGCTGAGGAGAGCGGCCTGCCGGGAATTTCTGACGGCAGTAAGCACTTCAAATAGCTGAAGAAACTGACCGGGAAGGGTTGAAGCTACCAACGTGATGCATATCACATGGTTCGTTCCGGAGTGCATCTAGGCTTTCAAATCAGGTGCCGGCCTGCCGAGATGGCACCCGGCGCCTGGATTTTCGCTGCGCAGTTAACGCGCAACCCATCTCGCGTCGGGCCATTCGCCCTGACCTGAAAAATTGGAATATCGCTGTGACCGAATTTAGTAAGACGCCACTTCTCGATACCATTCGCACGCCCGATGACCTTCGTAAGCTCAAGATCGAGCAGGTCCAGCAGGTCGCCGACGAGCTGCGTCTGGAAACCATCGACGCCGTTTCGGTGACGGGCGGCCATTTCGGTGCCGGCCTCGGCGTCGTCGAACTCACCACCGCCATCCATTACACCTTCGACACCCCGCGCGATCGCCTGATCTGGGACGTCGGCCATCAGGCCTATCCGCACAAGATCCTGACCGGCCGCCGTGACCGGATTCGCACCTTGCGCACCGCCGGCGGTCTGTCCGGTTTCACCAAGCGCAGCGAGAGCGACTACGATCCGTTCGGCGCCGCGCATTCCTCGACCTCGATTTCGGCTGGCCTCGGCATGGCGGTCGCGCGCGACCTCTCCGGCGGCAAAAACAATGTTATCGCCGTGATCGGTGACGGCTCGATGTCGGCTGGCATGGCCTACGAGGCCATGAACAACGCCGGCGCGATGAATTCGCGACTGATCGTGATCCTCAACGACAACGACATGTCGATTGCGCCCCCGGTTGGCGCGATGAGCGCTTATCTGTCGCGGCTCTACTCCGGCAAGACCTACCGCACGCTGCGCGAGGCGGCAAAGCAGATCAACAAGCGCCTGCCGAAGATCATCGCCAACCGCGCCAACCGCGTCGAAGAATATTCCCGCGGCTTCATGATGGACGGCGGCACGCTGTTCGAGGAACTCGGCTTCTATTATGTCGGCCCGATCGACGGTCACAACCTCGACCATCTGCTGCCGGTGCTGAAGAACGTCCGCGACATGGAAACCGGCCCGATCCTGGTCCACGTCGTAACCCAAAAGGGCAAGGGCTACGGTCCGGCCGAAGCCTCTGCCGACAAATATCACGCGGTCGTCAAATTCGACGTCGCGACCGGCGCCCAGGCCAAGGCCAAGCCGAACGCGCCCGCCTACCAGAACGTATTCGGCCAGAGCCTGGTCAAGGAAGCCGAGAAGGACGACAAGATCGTCGGCATCACCGCGGCGATGCCCTCGGGCACCGGCATCGACATCTTCAACAAGGCGTTCCCCAAGCGCACCTTCGACGTCGGCATTGCCGAACAGCACGCGGTGACGTTCGCGGCCGGCCTTGCCACCGAGGGCTACAAGCCGTTCTGCGCCATCTACTCGACCTTCCTGCAGCGCGGCTACGACCAGGTGGTCCACGACGTCGCGATCCAGAGCCTGCCTGTTCGTTTTGCGATCGACCGCGCCGGTCTCGTCGGCGCCGACGGCGCCACCCATGCCGGTTCGTTCGACTGCGCCTATCTCGGCTGCCTGCCGAACTTCGTGATCATGGCCGCCTCCGACGAAGCGGAACTGGTGCACATGGTCGCCACGCAGGTTGCGATCAACGACCGCCCGAGCGCGCTTCGCTATCCCCGCGGCGAAGGCCGCGGCGTCGAGATGCCTGAGGTCGGCATTCCCCTCGAAATCGGCAAGGGACGCATCGTCCGTCAGGGCAGCAAGATCGCGCTATTGTCGTTCGGCACGCGGATGGCCGAATGCGAAAAGGCGGCTGACGAACTCGCAGCCCACGGCCTTTCCACCACGATCGCCGACGCCCGCTTCATGAAGCCGCTGGACGTCGAACTGGTGCTGAAGCTGGCGCGCGACCACGAAGTCCTGCTCACGATCGAGGAAGGCTCGATCGGCGGCTTCGGCTCGCACGTCATGCAGACGTTGTCCGACAACGGTATGCTCGATGGCGGCCTGCGGATGCGTGCGATGATCCTGCCCGACGAGTTCATCGACCACGATTCGCCGAACGCGATGTATGCTTATGCCGGCCTCGACGCCAAGGGCATCGTTGCCAAGGTGTTCGAGGCGCTCGGCAAGGACTACAAGGCCGAGACGGTCAAGCTCGCCTGAGGCTTTCGCATAGCGTTGTCGAGCGCAAGCCTGCCCCGGATTTGATCCGGGGTGGTGACCCGTTCGCGTCGGGCAAACGCGTCATAAAATGGCCCCGGTGATCCCATGAAAATCTATCTGGCAGGTCCCGATGTATTCCTGCCGGATGCGATCGAGATCGGGCGGCGCAAAGTTGATATCTGCGCACGCCACGGCCTGACCGGGCTCTATCCGCTCGACAACGCGGTCGACCTGTCAGCCGGCGACGCCTCGCTCACGATCTTCAAAGGCAATGAAGCGATGATGGATGCGGCCGACGCGATCATTGCAAATTTGACGCCGTTTCGCGGACCGGGCGCCGACGCCGGCACCGTCTACGAACTCGGCTATATGGCGGGCCGTCGCAAGTTTCTTCTCGCCTACAGCAACGATCCCGCCACCTATGCCGACCGCGTCGCGCGATTTGACAAAGTGACACAATCCGCAAGCGGCTTGACCGACAGCGACGGGCTCGCGGTGGAAGATTTCGGCTGGCCTGACAATCTCATGATGATCCACGCGCTCGACCTGCATGGCTGTCCACTGGTGACCCCGAAGCAGGCGCTGTCAGATATCTGGCACGACCTCGCCGCGTTCGAGGCCTGTGTCGGTCTGGCGGCGGATCGCGCCAAAGGTAAATCGAGCTGAAATTGGCTGACACGAATGACAACAAGATTTCTCCCCGCAAGCGCGCGGACGTGCTGCTGGTCGAGCGCGGCCTGTTCGAAAGCCGGGCCCGCGCCCGCGCGGCCATCGAGGCCGGCGGCGTGAGCGCCGACGGCAAGCCGGTAGCGAAGGCGTCCGACCTGATCGCTGCCGACGCTGACCTCTCCGCGCTGCCCGCACATCCCTATGTCTCGCGCGGCGGCGTCAAGCTGGCGGGCGCGCTGGAACAATATCCGATCGAGATCGAGGACCATGTCTGCCTCGACGTCGGCGCTTCGACCGGCGGCTTCACCGAGGTGCTGCTGGCCAATGGCGCCAGCCTCGTATTCGCGATCGATGTCGGCCACGGCCAGTTGCATCCCTCGCTGCATGGTCATCCCAAGATCGTGTCGATGGAAGAGACCGATATCCGTGCCTTCGAGGGCAAGCGCCTGCCCGCCCGGCCCGATATCGTCGTGATCGACGTCAGCTTCATCTCTCTGAAGGCGGTGTTGCCGGTGGCGCTGTCGCTGGCGGCGGCGCCCATGTATCTGCTGGCGCTGATCAAGCCGCAATTCGAGGCGTCACGAAAACATTCCAAGCGCGGCATCATCCGCAACGCGATGGTGCATCAGGAAATCTGCGACGACATCGCGGCCTTCGCCACCTCGCAGGGCTGCACCGACATCCAGATATTTCCATCCTCGATCACCGGCGGCGATGGCAACATCGAATTCTTCCTCGGTGCGCGCCGTGGCTGATACCGAGCACCTTGTGATCGATCATGTCGGCCATCGCGGTGATGGCGTCGTCACGGCAGACGGCATCAGCGTCTACGTGCCCTACGCACTCGGCGGTGAAACAATCGAGGTCGAGCCAGTACCGGGTCATCCGGATCGCCGCCGGCTGATCAAGGTCGAACGCGCAAGTCCCGAACGCATAGCGCCCTTCTGCCCGCATTTCGGCGTCTGCGGCGGCTGCGCGATCCAGCACAGGGACGCGGAGCGTTATCGCGCCTGGAAGCGCGAGATCGTGGTCGCAACGCTGGCGCAGGCCGGGATCGGCTGCGAGGTGGCGCCGCTGGTCGACGCCCATGGCGCCGGTCGCCGCCGCATCACCCTGCACGCGCGGATGGGCACGCATGAGGTGCTCAAGGTCGGCTTTGCGGCCGCCAATTCGCACGACATCATCCCAATCGATCGCTGCCCGATCCTCGATCCGCATCTGGACGGCGCGCTCGAGGCCGCTTGGGCGATTGCCGAACCGCTGATCTCGGTCGGAAAGCCGCTCGACATCCAGATTACGGCCACCAATAGCGGGCTTGATGTCGACGTCCGCGGCTCCGGCCCACTGGCGACGGCGCTGATCGCAAAATTGTCAGGCGTCGCTAAACAACATCGGCTGGCGCGGCTGACGCGCCATGGCGAGCTGGTGCTGATGGGAACGCCGCCGATCATCGGCGTCGGCGCTGCGCAGGTCGCCCTGCCGCCCGGATCGTTCCTGCAGGCCACCGTGGCCGGCGAGGAAGCGCTCGCCGCGCTGGTCGCCGACCGCTGCAAGCACGCCAAATATATCGCCGACCTGTTTTGCGGCGTCGGGCCCTTCGCATTGCGCCTTGCCGCGAAATCGCGGATTGCCGCCTTCGACAGCGACGCCGGCGCGGTTACCGCGTTGCAGAAGGCGGCGACGTCGACATCCGGATTGAAGCCGGTGAAGGCCGAAGCGCGCGACCTGTTCCGCCGGCCGCTGATGCCGCAGGAGCTGCGCGATTACGATGCGGTCGTGTTCGATCCGCCGCGGCAGGGCGCGCAGGCACAGGTGACGCAACTGGCGGCCAGCAAAATCCCGACGGTGGTGGCGGTGTCCTGCAATATCACGACATTCGCGCGCGACGCCAAAATCCTGATCGATGGCGGCTATACGATCCAAGGCGTGACGCCGGTCGACCAGTTTCGACATACGCCGCATATCGAGCTAGTGGCGCGGTTCGTGCGCAAGCGCTGAGCAGCCGGGAAATTACCTTCCCCAGCGGTCTTGCCAGATCTTCTCGCCGATCATGCAATTGACGCGCGGTTCCTTTCCCGCGACCGGCACGATCCAGCGTTCCGGCGTGCGGCCCGCGACTTCGAGCAGCAGCTTGGTGCGGATCGCTTCCTTGAACTTCTCGCGCTCCTTGATCGTCACCACGAAGGAACCAGGACCGCCGATCACGCAATCCTCATAATAGGTATCGAGATTATCGATATCCATCGTTGAATAGGACGGCTCCTTCACCATGATCGGCAGGCCGTTGATGATGATCCCCTTCTCCACCGCGGCATCGCGCGCCACGACGACGGGGGCGCCGTTATTGTTCGGGCCGTCGCCGGAAATATCGATCACGCGGCGCAGGCCGCGATGCGGGTTCTCGTCGAACAGCGGCATCGCGAAATTGATCGCGCCCGAAATCGAGGTGCGCGACGCCCGGCGGATCGGCGTCTTCATGATTTCATTGGCGACGGCATCGGCGGTTTCGGGGCCGTCGATCAACCGCCACGGGATGATAATCTTCTGGTCGCTGGAAGCCGCCCACTCGAAATAGGTGACGGCGATCTTGCCGTGCGGGCCGGTCTTCAGCGCCTGCAGGAACTCCTTGGAGACGATGGCCTGCGCGTAACCCTCGCGCTGGATCGCCAACTCGTCCATGTCCATCGAATAGGAGACGTCGACCGCCAGCACCAGTTCGACGTCTACCGAGGCTTCCTTTTCCTTTTGAACCAGTTGAAGGCTTGATGGTTGAACGGCCTGGTTCCCAAGGTGATTTCTTGGGCTCGGCGCAGCAACACCCGCGACGTCGCCGCCGGCGAGAACGCCTGCCACAAGCACGGCCCCGATCGAGACATACCAGCGCATCGCTGCCCTCCCGTCGACTGACGACAATGGTGACACGCAAATTGCGCCGCGCAAAGGGCTGATATCATCTGCTCTTCACATTTGGGTTAGCCTTCCACTGCCTCGATTCGGGCAAATGTTGCCGCGTTTCGTTTCGCCTGCGATAGATTGCGTTCCGGGCGGGAGGAGTTTCATGTTTCGAGCAGGCATTGTCGGCTGCGCGTTGCTGTTGGCGGCCGCCAGCGGCGCCAAAGCTGCCGAGAAGGCGGAATCGCCGACCGAGCGCGGCGCCTATCTCGTCAACACCGTCATGGCCTGTGGCAACTGCCACACGCCGCGGGACGGCGACGGCAAGCCGATCGCCGGGAAGGCGCTGTCGGGCGGTCTCACCTTCAACACGCCGGCCTTCGTCGCCACCGCGTCCAACATCACGCCCGACAACGAAACCGGGATCGGAAGCTGGAGCGACGCCGAGATCAAGCGTGCGCTGGTCGAAGGATCGCGCCCGGGTCATGGCCGCCTCGCCGGCGTGCAACTGGCCGCGATCATGCCGGCCAATTTCTACAAGGCGCTGCTGCCTGACGACCTCGACGCGGTCATTGCCTATTTGCGCAGCGTCACGCCGATCCGGAACGAAGTCGCCGATCCCGTCTACAAGATGCCCGTGCGCCGCGATCCCTATCCCGATGCTGAGGCCGGCTTCAGCAAGGCCATGCTGGCCGATCCCGTCAGGCGCGGCGCCTATCTCGTCACGATCGGCCATTGCATGGAGTGCCATTCGGCGTGGTCGCGCGGCGTATCGGATTTCAAGACCGGCCTCGGCCGCGGCGGCCGGGCGTTCCCGCTGCGCGAAGGCTCGCCCGATGCGGGGCCGGGAAGCGTCGCCGCCAACATCACATCGCACCCGACCGCCGGCATCGGCGGCTGGACCGACGCCGAAATTATCCGCGCCATCACCCAGGGTACCGGCCGCGACGGCCGGACGCTGAAAGCGCCGATGGCCTATGGCTACTATGCGGCCATCAGGCCGGCCGATCTGGCCGATATCGTCGCTTATCTGCGCACCGTACCGCCGTAGTCGCAAAACGCGCAGTTTCAGGACCGACCCGGAGCCTGTAAACTGATCGGGACGGCCGTCAGCCGCGGCGATTGCCGCACCAGCCGACGGCGCGCCCATCGGATCTGTTTCATCTTTTGACGCGTTTTCTTCACGCGAACCGGCATCCACTTCGCTCGAAAACGCTATGGCAGGGAGACGCTCGCTGGAATGATCGATACCGTCGCCAAGCCAAAAACAAAGGTCAAAACCAAGACCGAACGGCCGCGCCTGCACAAGGTCATCCTCGTCAACGACGATTACACCCCGCGCGAATTCGTCGTGACGGTGTTGAAGGCCGAATTCCGCATGACCGAGGACCAGGCCCACAAGGTCATGATCACCGCGCACCGGCGCGGCGTCTGCGTAGTCGCGGTCTTCACCAAGGACGTCGCCGAGACCAAGGCGACCCGCGCCACCGACGCCGGCCGCGCCAAGGGCTATCCGCTGCTCTTCACCACCGAGCCCGAGGAATAGCGAAGTACGGCTTGATCGCAACTAGGCCGCCGAGGTTTCGTCGACCAGGCCGTAGACACGGGCGGCCTTTGAGAAACCGGCGACGGGAAACTCGCCGAGCTCGCTCCAGCCGCCGCGGCAAATACCGGCAAAGCCTTCGGAGGCGACGACCGTGCGGCCAAGACGGCTGGCGATTTTTTCCAGCCTCGCCGCCAGATTCACCGCCGGTCCAATGCAGGTGAAGTCGAGCCGGTTGCCGCCGCCGATATTGCCGTAGAGAATTCGCCCCACATGGAGCGCGACGCCGAAGCGAAACCGTTCGACGGTGTCGCCGATCGGATACTGCATGTCGGCGACGCTGGCGCGGGATTCGTGGGCGGCTTCGAGCACCTTCGAACAGACCTGCTGCTCGTCGCCGACATATTCATCGATCGGGAAAACCGCGAGCAGCCCGTCGCCCATGTATTTCAGGACTTCGCCGCCATGCTTCCTGATCGCGGCGACCTGGCAATCGAAATAATTGTTCAGGATGTCGACGATGGTCTCGGCCGGCAAGCGGTCCGACAGCGCGGTAAAGCCGCGCAGATCGGACAACCAGATCGCGGCGTTCATCGTCTCGGTGTGACCGCGCCTGATCTGGCCGCCGAGAATCCGCTCGCCGGCGCGGTTGCCGACATAGATGTCGAGCAGGCTCGAAGCCTTGCGGTTCAGGCTGATGATCTCGATCACCCGCGCCATCGGCCTTACGATCTGGCGCAACGCCGCCAACTGTTCGTCGGTGAATCCACCCGGCTGTTTCGTGGTCCAGGTCGATGCGTTCAGCGTGCCATCGACGAAGGGCAGCGGTAGCGCGACATAATCCGTGACGCCCTCGGCACGCAGGTCCTCGATGATCGGAAAGCGCGCGCTATTCGGGTCGTCCGCACGGGCACGGACTTCCAATCCCTGCTGGAACACGATGATGATCGGGCTCCTGTGAAAATCCGGCGAGTCCAGAATCTTGAAATCGACCGTGCCGAGTTCGACCTCGGCGCCCGGCTTCCAGATGAAGTTGCGTCCGTAGATGTCGGGATGCAGGGTGCGAATGAAGATGCCGACCCGCCACAGCGGCAGACCTGCCGCAACCAGGCGTTCACAGGTTTCCGCCAAGAAATTTTTGGGGCCGGCCGCGGACCTTCCGCCGTCGATCAGCCAGTCGGTCAGCTTCTGCAGTTCTGCAACATTCATGACGTCAGCATTTGCCGCGCAAGTGCAGCGCGCGTCAAGACGATACCAAGGCCGGGCGTTGCAGCGGAGTTCGCCCGATCAACCCACCTGCCCGCGATGCCGCAGCAGGTGATCCGCCAGCACGCAGGCCATCATGGCTTCGCCGACCGGCACCGCGCGGATGCCCACACAGGGGTCGTGACGGCCCTTGGTCATGATGTCGGTATCGGCGCCGGCGCGGTCCACGGTCTGGCGCGGCGACAGGATCGACGACGTCGGCTTCACCGCAAAGCGCACCACCACCGGCTGGCCGGTGGAGATGCCGCCGAGGACGCCGCCGGCATGGTTCGACAGGAAGCGCGTGCCGTTATTGCCGGTGCGCATCTCATCGGCATTTTGCTCGCCCGATAATTCGGCGGCGCCGAAACCTGCACCGATCTCGACACCCTTCACCGCGTTGATGCTCATCATCGCGGCGGCCAGTTCGCCGTCGAGCTTGGCATAGATCGGTGCGCCCAATCCTGCCGGCACGCCTTCGGCGACGACTTCGATGACGGCGCCGATCGACGAGCCGCTCTTGCGGATGCCGTCGAGATATTGCTCGAAGAAGGCAGCCTTGTCCTTGTCCGGGCAGAAGAACGGATTGCGCGCAATCTCGTCCCAGTCCCACTTCTCGCGATCGATCTTGTGCGGACCCATCTGCACCAGCGCGCCGCGCACTTTCACGTCGGGCAGGATTTTCCGCGCAATGGCGCCGGCCGCAACGCGGGTGGCGGTCTCGCGCGCCGACGAGCGTCCACCGCCGCGATAATCGCGCAGACCGTATTTGGCCTCATAGGTGAAGTCGGCATGGCCGGGACGGAATTTGTCCTTGATCTCGGAATAGTCCTTTGAGCGCTGGTCGGTGTTCTCGATCAGAAGCGCGATCGGCGTTCCCGTCGTCACCTGCACGCCGGTCTCGGGATGGGCCATCACGCCGGACAGTATCTTGACCGCGTCGGCTTCCTGGCGCTGGGTGGTGAAGCGCGACTGGCCGGGACGGCGGCGGTCGAGATCGCGCTGGATATCCTCATTGGTCAGCGGGATCAGCGGCGGGCAGCCATCGACCACGCAGCCGATCGCGATCCCGTGGCTCTCGCCGAAGGTCGTGACCCGGAACATGTGGCCGAAGGTATTGAAGGACATGGTGCCTTGCGACGGTTTCGTTGACAGGCAACGCTGACGTTGAATGTCAACGTTATGACGTGTCGTCGTAACGCGGCTCTGCGGGCCGGTCAAATGACCTTTATTTCGTCATGGCCGGGCTTGTCCCGGCCATCCACGACTTGCCTGCTGCACTTCCAAAGAAAGGAAAGGACGTGGATGCCCGGCACAAGGCCGGGCATGACGGCGGATGATTAACTATACTTCCGCAAGCCCCCGTCCCGGAAGACGTAAACGGCGCCCTGCTCGATGGTGAGATCGGCGGCGCTGACGGGCGTCTCGATGCCGAGCGCCACCATCAGGGCGCGGGCCGTGCCGCCATGCGCCACCGCGACGGTGTCCGCCGCCACCGACGCATACCAATCCTGCATCCTGGCCTGGACCTCGACATAGCTCTCGCCGCCCGGCGGCGACACCGTCCATTTCCCGGTCTGGCGTCTGGCGTAAAGATCCGGGTCGCGCAGTTGCATCTCGGATAGCGTCGCCCCTTCCCACTGGCCGTAGCCGATCTCACGCAAGCGATCATCGAGCGCGTAACCATCGCGCGGCAGCTTCAGCGAGCCGCGCACCAGTTCCATCGTCGCGCGGGCGCGGATCAGCGGGCTCGCGACATATGAAAGCGATGACTTATCGCGGCCATCGCTCGCGAAGAGATCGGCGAGGATGTTGCCGGCATGGGCCGCCTGCTTGCGGCCGAGATCGTTCAAGGGAATATCCTGCACGCCCTGCAGCCGGCCCAGCGCATTCCACGATGTCTCGCCATGGCGAATGTAATAGATGACAGGCGCAGGCATCGAACTGGCTGCTATTCCTTAGGCGACGAACTGGAGAGCGAAATGTCGGGCGCGTCGGGACGCTTAGCTTGGTATTATGGTTGGAGGTACACCAGCACTCCAGCGGGGTACAGCCCAAATGAGCCCTCGATTAACGCTGTTTCGCGTGGGCCTCAACAGCCGGAATAGACGCGCCGATTAGGTGTTATGTTGGGTAAGGCGTTCGCGCCAGGCTGGCCCTTAAGATCTGGTGACAATGACCGCGTTTCGCCAAAGTGTCGAAGCCATGATCCCGGCGTTGCGCCGGTACGCACGCGCGCTCGCGCGCGATGCCGATATCGCCGACGACCTGGTGCAGGATACGCTGGTGCGCGCGTTGCGTTCGGAACGGTTGTTTCTCGGCGGCGACGTCAGGAGCTGGCTCTATACGATCCTGACCAACCTCAACAAGAACCGGCGCCGATCGCTGGCGCGGCGGCCGCAATTCATGCCGCTGCTCGACAACAACGCGGACGCCAGCGGCACCGAAGCCGAAGGCCGCGACATCGCCCGCGCGCTGGCGACGCTGGTGGAGGAGCAGCGCTCGGTGCTGCTGCTGGTGATGCTGGAAGGCTTGAGCTACCGCGAGGTCGCCGACATCCAGGGCGTGCCGATCGGCACCGTGATGTCCCGGCTTGCCCGCGCGCGCGCGCACGTGAAAGCCTCGCTCGAGGGCGAGCGCACCACGCTGAGACGGGTGAAGTGATATGAGTGACCGACGCGTGATGGCAAACGTTATGCATAGGCAAGATTCGATACACAATTCGACGCAGAGTTCGACCAGGAATAGACAGAGACGACGACAATGACCGATCCCCATATTCCCGTCACCGAAGACGAACTGCATGCTTACGTCGACAACGAGCTGCCGGCCGAACGCCGCGGCGATGTCGACGCGTGGCTCGCTACGCATCCCGACGATGCGGCGCGGGTGCAGTCGTGGCGTTCGATGGCGGAGGCGCTGCACGCCCGTTACGACGCGGTCGTCGATGAAGCAGTGCCGAAGCGGCTCGAGATCGAGCGGCTGGTGCGCCAGCCGCGCAAATGGGTCTACGGTGCGATTGCCGCGACGCTGGCGGCGTTCATTGTCGGCGGCGGCGTCGGCTGGATGGCGCGCGGTGCATCCGCGGCTCCCTCGGCGATCCAGAATTTCACGCTCCATGCGCTCGAAGCGCACCGGCTCTATGTGGTCGAGGTGCGCCATCCCGTCGAAGTCGCCGGCAGCGAACGCGCGCATCTGCAGGCCTGGCTGACCAAGCGCTGCGGCTGGATCGTGCAGGCGCCGGAACTGACCGCGGCAGGATTAAAGCTGGTCGGCGGACGGCTGTTGCCCGGCTCCGGCGGGCCCGCATCCTTCATGATGTATGAGAACGCATCGGGCGAACGCTTCACGATCTACACGGCAAAATCGGAAGCCGAGGCGACGCAAATGCGGTTTTCATCGCAGGGCAATGAGAGCGCCTTGTTCTGGGCCGATCGCGGCGTGGCCTATGTGGTGAGCGGCGTCGGTGACCGTGGCCGGCTGACCCAGATCGCCCAGTCGGTTTACGACCAGATGGAGAAGACCGGAGGTTGAGCCCAGAGTTGAGCTCAGACTATAGGTCAAGCCGTTTGTCCCAATTCTGACATTGAAAATCTGGAATCAAGACATCGACGCGTCTCATTATCGCACTGGGTGATCACGCGAAAATGAGTGGCGCTCGATCCGCCGATCGGCGCAAGCGGCCTCGATCGGGGTTTGGTACCGCGCTGGTCCCCCTTTCGAGGCCGCCCCCTTTTTTGAAGGGAAACGGCTGGATTTTGTCGGGAAATGGCCTGCCGCACTCCGCTTGTTTATTAGACGTGTTTTTGGTCAGCCGAAATCGCTGCGCGGATTGTAGGGGTGGCCGTCGCGCCACTTTTGCATCAATGCTTCAAGCTCGGCATCGTTCCCGTCAGGCAGAATAATCCTGGTGGTGACGAACAGGTCACCGGTGCCGCCCGCCTTCGGCAGGCCCTTGCCCTTCAGGCGAAAGGTGCGGCCGCTGGAGGTGTTTTTCGGGATCGGAAATTCGACCGCACCGCCGAGCGTCGGCACCCGAATCTTGGCCCCGAGCACCGCCTCATAGAGCGTGATCGGCAGATCGAGCCGCAAATCGCTGCCATCGATCTTGAAAAAGGGATGCGGCGCGATGCTGACGGTGATCAGGAGATCGCCTGGACGATGGCCCTGCGCGGTCTCGCCCTGGCCCTTCAGCCGGATCTGCTGGCCGGCCGTCACCCCTGCCGGAATCTTGACGTTGAGCTCCTTGCCGGTCGGCAGCCGGACGCGCTTCTCGGCGCCCTTGACCGATTCTTCGAGCGACACCGTCATGGCGACGTTGAGGTCGAGATCGAGGCCGATACCGCCGGTATCGAATTCAAACGCGCCACCGCCGCCGGGACGCTGCCCGCGAGCCGCGCCGCCGAACATGCTGTTGAGGATGTCCTCGAAGCCGCCACCACCGCCGGGGCCGCCGCCGCTGCGGAAGGTGTGGGTTTCGAAGCCGCCGCCCGGGCCTCCGGCACGGCCACGCGGCCCGCCGCCGGGAAAGCCCTGAAAGCGCGGCTTGCCCTCGGCGTCGATTTCGCCGCGATCGAACTGCTTGCGCTTGTCCTCGTCGCCGACGATCTCGTTTGCCGAGTTGATCTCCGAAAACTGCTCCGCGGCCTTGGGATCGTTCTTGTTGCTATCGGGGTGATGCTTCTTGGCGAGCTTGCGGTAGGCACTCTTGATCGCCGCAGCGCTGGCGCCCCGCGGCACCCCCAAGACCTCATAGGGGTCGCGCATCCGTCACGTCTCCTTCACGGAAAATGGTTCTGACTTCGGGCATTTCGCCCGCTTTGCCTTCATCTGGGGAGCCCGTTGCATTTTTGCAACTGCCTCTTGGACCTCGAAAGGCGGTTTAGACAGCTTAGAGCGTTTTCAAGCGAAGTGGATACCGGTTCGCATAGCAATCAAGTTTACGCAGATTGCGTAGACTTATCTGCGGTAGAAAACGCGTCAGAACCTAAGCTCTAGCCCCGTTTCCAGGGCCTGAGCGTATGAATTTCCCAGCGGCCCTGGCCGCCCTTGCAGGCGGCGCCCTGCAGCCAGCTTTCCGCACGACCCTTGACGTAGCTGGCCAGGAAATCCCGGCAGGTACGGCCGTCGTCGGAGGCATAGGCCTGGGACAGCGGCGTCACCGAACCGCGCGCGCCGGTTTCGGGGTTTTCCCAAGGCTGGCTGGAGTCCTTGTCGCCCTTGGTCAAAACGTCAGAGGCGGCAGTACGGGCAAAGACCAGATCGCTCTCGGTCGGCACCGGCGGGGCGGCCGGCGGCGTGACCGAACCTGTGACGTCTTTTTCTTCCAGCTTGGCGAGCACATCGGAGCGGGACAGGCTGCAACCGCCTGCACCGAGGCCGATCAAAATCATCGTCATCACCGCGCCCGCCGGCCGGATCGCCGATAGGCCAATGCGTCCCCATGTCCTATATAGGGCGAACCTATACTGGGGCTGTAACGCGCTCTGTGACGCGAACGGACGCAACTGGAACTCCTGGCATGACCGACACAACCTCCATCAAACACCCGACACCGTTAACATCGGGTGATTTTACCGCCGCCGAGGAACCGTTTGCGTTGTTCGGCGCGTGGTTCGCCGAAGCCGTGAAGGCCGAGCCGAACGATCCCAACGCGATGTCGCTGGCAACCGTCGATGCCGACGGACTTCCCGACGTCCGGATGGTGCTGATGAAAGGCTATGATGCGGATGGTTTCGTGTTCTACAGCCATATCGCCAGCCAGAAGGGCCGCGAACTCGCCGCAAATCCTAAGGCGGCTTTACTATTTCACTGGAAATCGCTGCGCCGTCAGGTGCGCATCCGCGGCAACGTGTCGCCGGTGACGCCGGAAGAAGCCGACGCCTATTTCGCCACCCGCCCGAAGCAGGCGCAGATCGGCGCCTGGGCCTCCAAGCAGTCGCAGCCGCTGGAAAGCCGCTTTGCCTTCGAGCAGGCGATCGCGCTGGTCGCCGCCAAGCATGTCATCGGCGAGGTGCCGCGGCCACCGGGCTGGAGCGGCTGGCGCATCGAGCCTAGCCGCTTCGAATTCTGGCACGACCGACCGTTCCGCCTGCACGACCGCATCGAATTCCGCCGCGACGCGCCGGCCCAGTCGGAAGTCCAACCCTGGACCAAAGTGCGGCTCTATCCCTGAAGTAAGTCGTCATGGCCGGGCTTGTGCCGGGCATGACGGAAAACGAGAGAACCGTTTATGCAGCCATCCACCAACGCGCCCCGACGCACGCTGCTCCTGACCGGAGCGAGCCGCGGCATCGGCCATGCCACCGTGATCCGCTTTTCCTCGGCGGGCTGGCGCGTGATCACCTGTTCGCGACATGCCTTCCCCGACAACTGTCCGTGGGACGCCGGTCCCGAGGATCACATCCAGGTCGACCTTGGCGACCATGCCGACACCACGCGGGCGATTTCCGAAATCCGCGAACGGCTGGAAGGCGGCGCGCTGCATGCGCTGGTCAACAACGCCGCGATTTCGCCGAAGGGCGCCGGCGGCACGCGGATGGGCACCATGGACACCGACATCGAGACCTGGAGCCATGTTTTCCGGGTGAATTTCTTTGCGCCCATCATGATGGCGCGCGGGCTGATCGAGGAATTGAAGGCCACCAAAGGCTCGGTGGTGAACGTCACCTCAATTGCAGGCTCACGCGTGCATCCATTCGCGGGCGTTGCCTATGCCACCTCGAAGGCGGCGCTGGCTTCACTCACGCGCGAGATGGCGTCCGATTTCGGCCGCGTCGGCGTGCGCGTCAATTCGATTGCGCCGGGCGAGATCGACACCTCGATCCTGTCGCCGGGCACCGAGAAGATCGTCGACCAGCAGATTCCGATGCACCGGCTCGGCACGCCGGACGAAGTCGCCAAGATCATCTACGTGCTGTGCACCGAAACCAGCAGTTACGTGAACGGCGCCGAGATCCACATCAACGGCGGCCAGCACGTTTAGCGCATGATCGGTTCTGATTGAATTCAGAGCCGAAGCTCTGGATTCGTTGTTTGACGCGTTTCCTTCGAAAGCGCTTTGGTGCGCGTCACTCCGCGTAAAATTTATTCCGCGTTTTTCTTGGCGCACTTTGCTCGGCCAACGCGTCGATGTTGAAGGCGCTGGAGCATTCGTCTTCATTCTCTCCGTCCGAAATCGCTGCGCCACAATGCCGGCAAAGTCGCGCCGCGATCGCCGGCGCCTTGTCAACGCCACGGCTCTGTTGATAGCGCGCAAAGTCGATGACGTTGCGGGGTGACGTTATGAATTTCTCAACCATTGCTGTCCTCGCGGCTTGTGACTGCGTTATCGCAGAAAGCCGTCGCGCAAAGGTTCAGCGCAACGCTCAAATTTTACTCGTACAAATGCGGCGGCTTCCTGTTTTTTTTCGCAGGTGTATGAATGCCCCGAAGGTCAGCCGAGCGCCTTAACATCTCGGTTACTACGGTCGCTTCGGTGACCGCTGCACCTCAGTGACTACAGCCACTTCTTCCATCTGAAAATAAAATAAGGCAGCACGGCTGCCATGAGCATCATCACCAGCGCCATCGGATAGCCGTGCGCCCATTCGAGCTCCGGCATCGCCTTGAAATTCATGCCGTAAATCGAGGCGATCAGCGTCGGCGGCATCAACACCACGGCCATCACCGAAAACAGCTTGATGATGTTGTTCTGCTCGAGATTGACGACGCCGAGCATGGCATCGAGCACGAAAGTGATCTTGTTGGAGAGATAGGACGCGTGGTCGGTCAGTGAGGCCACGTCGCGCTGCATGGTTTTGAGCTGCTCGCGCATGTCCTTGGACCATTTGACGCCTTCCATGACCGCCGACAGGAAGGTGACGACACGGCCGACCGAGACCAGGCTCTCACGGACTTTCGAGGTCAAATCCCCCTTGCGCCCGATCGCGATCAGGAACTGCGAATACTGCTTGGCCTGGCCGTGACGCGCGCTTTCGGGCTCGAAGATGTCGTGGGAGACCTGGTCGACGTCGGCGCCGATCTTTTCCAGAATGTCGGCGCAACGGTCGATCACGGCATCGACGAGTTCCATCAGTACCATTTCGCCCGTGATGCCCGGCACGCATGACCGCGCCAGCTTGTGCTCCACCAGCGCAAACGGCTTCGGGATGTCGTAGCGCACGGTTACCAGACGATGACCGGCCAAGATGAAGGTGACGGCGGTCGTCCGCGGCATGTCGGTGTCGGAATGGCACATCAGCGTCGCGGTCATGTAGCGCGCGCCGTTCTCGATATAGAGCCGGCTGGAAATCTCGATTTCCTGCATGTCCTCCCGGGTCGGCACCGCGATCCCGGCCAGCCGTTCCACCGCCTGATCCTCCCCGGCGGTCGGCTTCACCATGTCGATCCAGACCGCATTTTCCGGCAAGTTTGCCGCGTCGGCCAAGTCGACCTTCTTCAGGGAGGATTCGGAGGGAACATACGCTGACAACATGGGGAACTCCGAAACGGGGCGGCAGTCTTTGGCCTTCAAACGCGTGGGTAACCAGCCGGACTAAACGCGATTCTGGCAAGCGCTTGATGACTGGCGGATTAACTGCCCATCCACATTTATGGCGACGGGGTGGCGGCAGCGTGGCCGCGATTCGGCGACGACGCCAGCGTTGCCCAGAAATCGACCGGAAATCGCAAAACTTGCGGCAAAAAAGCCACAGCCAGCCTCCCGCAGTGCCGAACAAGCGTCCAAGCACTGGAAAAACTGCGGGTTTTTGCCGATAGTGGGATTAATGGAATCGTGGCGTTTACGACGCAAAATTGGCGCGTGACGCAAGATCTTCGATTGGAAGTGCGCAATGACGTCGCTGAAGGCAAAGTTGGGAATTCTGGTGGCCGGCCTGATGTTATCGGGCTGCATGCAGACCACGAGCTATCAGGCTGCGCCGGAAGCCACGCTCAAGCCGGCTGACAAGGCCCAGCTTGCAAAGGCGCGTTACGAAAAGGTTGCCGTGGCCGAACCGTTCCGCCGCGCTATCGTCGATTACCACCGTAAGGAACAACCGGGCACGATCGTGGTCGATTCCGACAACCACTATCTCTACCTGGTGCAGGACAGCGGCAAGGCGATCCGTTACGGCATCACCGTTGGTGAGGAAGCGCTGGCCTTCTCCGGCATTGCGCGCGTCGGCAACATGGCGGAATGGCCGAAATGGACGCCGACCGCGGATATCCACAAGCGCATTGAAGGCTTGCCTGCTTTCGTGCCCGGCGGCGTCGATAACCCGCTCGGCGCCCGCGCGCTCTATCTTTACCAGAACAACCGCGACACGCTGTTCCGGATTCACGGCACCAACCAGCCGGAATATATCGGCGCATCGATTTCGTCCGGCTGCATCCGCATGACCAATGAGGACGTCATCGACCTCTACAGCAAGGTCAAGCAAGGCACGATCGTGGTGGTGCTGGACCCCAAGCAGGGTGACTCGCCGTACAATTCGAAGATGGCGCTTCAGGGCGGCGGCGGCAACCCGATGGTGCAATAACGGATTGCATCACAACCCCGCGAGATCAAAACGCCGGCTTTGCCGGCGTTTTTTATTTGCGTGGGCCTTGTGCCGCCCCGGCGACGCGGCAAGAAAGACACAGCCATCACTCCGTCGCGCTGGAGCGGTACGTAAACACTAGAAATTACGCCTCATTTCCACGATACTGCGGTGAATTGTCGCGGGCGGAGTCTGCGCCGCGGACGCAAGCCTTTCGATCGGAAGTGCACGATGTCGCCGTTGAAATTGACGCTGGGGATTGTCGCCGCCGGCCTGATGCTGTCGGGCTGCATGCAGGGCGCAACCTATGAGGCCACCAACGTCCAGAACTTCAAGCCGCGCGACAAGGAAATGCTGGCCAAGGTCAGCTATGCCAAGGTTCCGGTGGCCGAACCGTTCCGCCGCGCGATCGTCGACTATCACCGCAAGGAAGCCCCCGGCTCGATCGTGGTCGATTCCGACAACCACTACCTCTATTACGTGCAGCCCGGCGGCAAGGCGATCCGCTACGGCATCACCGTCGGCGAGGAAGCCATGGCCTGGTCGGGCATTGCCAAGGTCGGCAGCAAGACCGAGTGGCCGCCCTGGCATCCGACGCCGGGCGAGATCTCGCGGCTCGGCGTTCCGAAATTCGTCGCACCGGGGCCGGACAATCCGATGGGCTCGCGCGCGCTGTATCTTTACTCCGGCGGCAAGGACACGCTGTTCCGGATTCACGGCACCAACCAGCCGGAATATATCGGCGCGTCGATTTCCTCGGGCTGCATCCGCATGACCAACGAGGACGTGATCGATCTTTATGACCGCGTCGGGCTCGGCACCGTCGTGGTGGTGCTGGAGCCGAAGCACGGCGACTCGCCGTTCAATTCGAAGATGGCGCTGCAGGGCGGCGGCAACTCGTCGATGGCGCAGTAACCGAGGTTACGCCTCACAAATGCAATCAAGAGCGCCGGTTCTGCCGGCGCTTTTTTGTTGCAGGCTTGTTTGTTGCAGGTTTGGGTTCGGCTTCGGGTTCTGCCTTATCGGATTTCGCATCCGGTGGTGCCGCGCCGGATTTCCCACCGTCGGATTTGGCGGGGTCGGATTTTGCTCCGTCGGATTTGGCGGCGACCTCGCGTGGCGGCGCTTCTTCCGGACGTTCGGCCGGCATCAGCGGCGCGGTCTGCGGCAGCGGGTCCCACACATTCCATTGGCAGATCCGGTAATTGTTGCGCCGTTCCATCAGGTCGAGATGGATGTGGTCCTCGTGGTACCAGTCCGATCCCGGGCCCAGCACCGTCGAGAACCGGGCACAGACCGAATGCAGCACGGTTTCGCGCAGCTCCCGCGGTACGGTGCGATCGGTGAGTGAGATCGAGCGCCCATTGACCAGCTTGAAGGCGCGAATATCGATCGCATTGGCGCGGCCGTGCTCCGACAACAGGGCACCGACGACGCGGTTGCGGCCACGGCATTCGAACGAGTCGAAATTATCGAGATCGGCGATCGCGCTGCCGAGGTTTTGCGCCAGTGGGGCGATGTCGCTGCGGATCCAGTCGGCGATGGCAGTCGCCATCTTGCAGCGCAGGATCGCCGCGGGCTTCACCGAGACCTTCCGCTTGTCCGCCAGCACGATCGCCTCGAGCCGCACCAGATCCTCGCCGCCGCAACCTCCGGCGCCATGGATGTCGGGAATGCTGGGGGCAATGGCGATGGCGTCCGTCAGCGCCAGCCGGCAAGCCGAGGGTTCTGGCGCGGCAGGGGCCGCCTGTTCGGCCGGCTTAGCCGTCTCGGCAGGCGCCTGCTTCCCGGCGGCGGGCCGATCGGGCTCGGTCGTGGGCGCCTCCGCCGGGCGAGGCTTCGGCAGCGGCACCGCAGAGCGATGGACCTTGGCACGCGGCTTTGGCGGGCTACCTCCGAACAGGTCGCCCCAAGGGGCGAGCACCGGCCTTCGCGCCGCCGCGGCCGGCTCGGCCTGCAGGCCAAGCAGAACCAGGCTGGCCATAACGGTAACCATTGCCGCTGTGCGGCCAAAGGCACCAAAAGCCCATTTCCGGCTTGCTTTCTCCGCGCTACAGTTCATGTCAATTCCATGATCGCACGCCAAACACCAGCACTTTGGCAGATCATGCGCGAGACAATAACCTTTGGGAGGGACGTGCGTATGCTCGGATTGATGCAAGACTGGCCTTTGCTTTGCCACCGGATTATCGAACACGCGGCGCAGTATCACGGTACGCAAGAGGTCGTCACGCGGTCGGTCGAAGGGCCCATTCATCGCACCAATTACGCCGAAATTCGTGATCGTGCGCTGAAAGTCTCGCAACGACTGGATCGCGACGGCATCAAGCTCGGCGACCGCGTCGCCACCATCGCATGGAACACCTGGCGCCATCTCGAAGCCTGGTACGGCATCATGGGCATCGGCGCGATCTGCCACACCGTCAATCCGCGGCTGTTCCCCGACCAGATCGCCTGGATCATCAACCACGCGCAGGACCGCGTGGTGATGACCGATATCACCTTCGTCCCGATCCTGGAAAAGATCGCAGGCAACCTGCCGAGCGTCGAACGCTACATCGTGCTCACCGACAAGGCCCATATGCCGCAGACCACGCTGAAAAACGCGGTCGCCTATGAGGACTGGATCGCGGAAGCCGACGGCAAGTTCGAGTGGAAGACCTTCGACGAGAATACCGCAGCTGCGATGTGCTACACCTCAGGCACCACCGGCGACCCGAAGGGCGTGCTCTATTCGCACCGCTCCAACGTGCTGCACGGGCTGATGGCCAACAATGTCGACGCTCTCGGCACCAGCGCCGCCGAAACCATGCTGCCGGTGGTGCCGTTGTTCCATGCCAACAGCTGGGGCATCGCATTCTCCGCGCCTTCGATGGGCACCAAGCTCGTGATGCCGGGCGCCAAGCTCGACGGCGCGTCGGTCTATGAACTGCTCGACACCGAAAAGGTCACGCACACCGCCGGCGTGCCGACAGTGTGGCTGATGCTGCTCAATCACATGTCGGCCGGCAGTCTGAAGCTGCCCCACCTGAAGAGCGTGGTATGCGGCGGCTCGGCGATGCCGCGCTCGATGATCAAGGCGTTCGTCGACATGGGCGTCAGCGTACGCCACGCCTGGGGCATGACCGAAATGAGCCCGATCGGCACCGTCGCCGCGCTGAAGCCGCCGTTTGCCGAACTCGCCGGCGAGGAGCGGCTCGATATCCTGCAGACCCAGGGCTATCCGCCGTTCGGCGTGCAGATGAAGATCACCGACGATACCGGCAACGAACTGCCATGGGACGGCAAGACGTTCGGCCGGCTCAAGGTCGCCGGGCCCGCGGTCGCAAAAGGCTATTTCCGGGTCGATACTGATATCCTCGACGAGCATGGCTATTTCGACACCGGCGACGTCGCGACCATCGACCAGCACGGCTATATGCGGATCACCGACCGCTCCAAGGACGTCATCAAGTCGGGCGGCGAATGGATTTCGTCGATCGATCTGGAAAACCTCGCCGTCGGCCATCCCGCGGTGGCGGAAGCCGCCGTGATCGGCATCCATCATCCCAAATGGGACGAGCGTCCGCTTCTCATCGTGCAGCTCAAAGCCGGCCAGAGCGCGACACGCGAGGACATCCTGAAATTCATGGATGGCAAGATCGCGAAATGGTGGATGCCTGATGACGTCGCCTTCGTCGAGGGCATTCCGCACACCGCCACCGGCAAGATCCTCAAAACCGCGCTGCGCGACCAGTTCAAGAGCTACAGCTTCCCGAACGCCGCGGCTTAGCCTCGAAGGGGCGCATTCAACCGGATGCGCCCTGACCGGCTCAGAACCCGCCAGATCGCCGCCGACAGCGCGCGGATGCTGCGCGCTGTTTCGCGCATGGCCGAAGCAACGGCGGCGTCCCGTTCGCGGTGGGCGATCCGGGCATAGGCCCCGATATTGATATGGCCATCCGGATTTCGGATCGCGTTCCGGCCGCCTCTCACAATCGACAAGTCGTTGTCTGACCTAGATGTCTTGCCCATTTTGGCGCCCTTTTTTCTGCACCTGGGCACTGTATTCTTAATCTCAAATATGATAATTATCGGTCTATTACATTCTTTCGTGAACTGAATTCATGAGTATGGACCGGGCCTCGGCCGAGATGAATGCGTTCGTGCGCGTGATCGAGCGCGGCAGTTTCGCGGCGGCGGCCGGCGATCTCGGCATCACCCCTTCGGCGCTCTCCAAACTGGTGACGCGCATCGAGGACCGGCTGGGCGTGCGGCTGTTGACGCGCACCACGCGCAGGCTGGCGCTGACGTCCGAGGGCGAAGTGTTCGTCGCCCGCAGCCAGGAGATCCTGGCGGCCATCGAGGCTGCCGAGGCCGAGGTCACGGCGGCAAGCCAGCTGCCTCGCGGTCACCTGAGGATCAGCGTCGGCACGGCGCTGGCCAAACAAATCCTCGGCCCGGCACTGCCGGTTTTCCTTAGCCAATATCCTGACATCACCGTCGAGCTTCATGTTTCGGACCGCCAGATCGACCTGGTTGCCGAGCAGGTCGATGTCGCCATCCGCTCCGGCGCCCTCGGTGACTCCTCGCTCGTGGCGCGCAAGGTCGGCGACGCCACCCGCGTGATCTGCGCCAGCCCGCTCTATCTCGGGCAATACGGAACGCCGCGCGTGCCCGCCGATCTCCAGCAGCATAATTGCCTGACGCTGCCGGGACCTGCGTGGTCGCACTGGCCGTTCCACACCCATGAAGGCATCAATCGCCTCGCCGTCTCAGGCACATTCACCAGCGACAACGCCGACCTGCTGCGCGACATGGCGATCGCCGGGCTCGGCATCGCGCGATTGGCGGATTTCATGATCGCGCGCGCGGTACTTGAAGGCACCCTCGTCCCGCTGCTCGGGGACAGCCACATGCCCGAGGCGTTTCCGATCCATGCGCTGACGGTCCCGGGCCGCCACCGCGCGCCGCGCATCAAGGCCTTTATCGAATTCGTGGCCGCGCAGTTCGGCCGCCCGGCATGACGCTCCTTGACGGTCCTTGCACCACCATTTGGACTGATTTTCCGGCGCAAGCTGCTTTCCCTCGGTGCGGAAAATGCGCTAGTTCAGGGCGCGCCGTGGTCAGGATCGCGGCCAAATATGGCAATTGAATTGATGATGAAAGTCTAAGGATGGCCCGCAGGTTTTCCGCTCCCTACCAGACGGAGCCCGTGTCCAGCCTCGCCACATGGGCGCGCAATCTCGCGCTGTTCTCGCTGATCGCGGTGGTGGTCTCGATCCTGATCGTCCGCTTCGGCTTCCTCGAGATGAAGCCGGCGCTGGCGACGTTCTTCGGCGCGCTGGCCCTCGCCGGCCTTTCCATCCTGGTTGGCCTCGCCGCATTTGCCGCGATCTGGCAGAACGGTTCGCGCGGCATGGGCCGCATCCTGCTGGCGCTGTTGATCGACGCCGTCATCCTCGCCTACCCGGCCTATCTCGGCCTGCAATACCGCAAGCTTCCGCCGATCCACGATATCAGCACCGACACGATCGATCCGCCGCGCTTCGAGGCGCTGGCGCGGCTGCGCGCCGGCGAAGGCACCAATCCCGCGGTTTATGCCGGGCTCTATTCCGCCGAGCAGCAGGCCGTCGCCTACCCCGACATCGAGACCGTAGAGCTCGAGGTCCCGGCGCAGCGCGCCTACGAGATCACGCTTGCGCTGATCAACAAACGCAAATGGCGCGTGGTCGACGAGCGCCCGCCGCAGGCGCGCCGCGAGGGGCACATCGAGGCGATCGCGCAAACGCTGATCATGGGTTTTCGCGAAGACGTCACGATCCGCATCAAGACCGATGGCGAGGATTCGCGGGTCGATATCCGCTCGGCCTCGCGCTATTTCGAGGGCGATCTCGGCAGCAACGCCGCGCGCATCACCAAGCTGATCGCAGACATCAACACCGCAGCCGACGCCAAGCCGGCCACCAAGAAACCGGCGGCGCCGGCGAAAGCGCAGGCCAAGACGGTGAAGAAGCAGTAGGAAGCTGGCCCCCGCGCTTGCGCGGGGTGCAGAACGGCATTTCCGGGATTAGCCCGAAGCAAACATCGCCCAGCTAAGGTCTTGGGCCGCCGCTTGATGGGCGGTCTATAAGCCGTACAGATCGAATGTTTAAAACCTGAGCTGCGCCATGCAACTAAATCTCATTGCGTGGCTCCAAACCCCTCATTCCGCCCGCGTTGGCAAGCCTGCAATATTGTCGACCGTGACAGAGTTATCTCGGTACAATGCTTAGAAGAAATCCGGGCTGATTATCGCAGCCTTCGACTGTGTACGCAGTTCTTTCCGGTTTCTTTGTCCAATCATTGAAAAACAGGCAGACCCCAGGGTGGTCCGCCCATTCAATCCTGACGTTTCTTAGTGTTCCGATAACTGCTGACGTCGCTGCTGTGGTTGACGAAGCAGCAGAATCAACTAAGTCTTTTTTTGTCGGCAGTGTCTTAACCAACCTCTCCAAATCGCCAAGTCGTTTGTTCAGGCAGGCAACTTTCTGCTTGAGTTTCTTCTCTTGGCAAGGGCCGGTTTCGGCGTGAGTTATCGTGGTGATCGACAAGGTAGCAACGACGACAGTTATCAAAATTCGAAACATATAGTAATCTTCCCCCGCAAACTTGCTTGTATGAAAATGGACATTTTCAGATCTTCGCCTGATAAAGTCAGCCACCGAAAATGTAATCAACTTCTGGTCGGCAGACAAGACAGAGCTCGCTTCCGACAAATCGAATTGATCTGGCCGGTGTCGAATTACGATGGAATTACGGTCTTCAGTTCCAGAGATTGTTCTTGGGAAATTACGGTGACCGGCTATAGGGCGGATTCTCTTTAATCCGCCGCTCCACGTGAGATGGCGGGTTAAAGAGAACCCGCCCTACGCGAGCTTCCATGCCCAACGACGGCAGCAAGGTGGTAACACCCTAAAAAACCAAAGGGCGGGAAAATCCCGCCCTTTGGCTTTATCGAATGGGCTGCGCCTTAGCTAGCGGTGCAGCGGAAGGGGGTGCCGTCCTTTGTTTTGCCGGTGGCGACTTTGCCTTTGCGGGTGACAGCATAGGAGCCGCCATTGGGGTAGGCACTGAGATGGATGTAGGCGTGGGAGCCGCCATCGTATGTGCCGGATGCCATGCCGGGAGCCGAGCACCGCCAGTCGCCGGTCGAGGCAGCCTGAGCGCCGGAGATGGCAAGGGTGGCAAGGGCGGCGAGCGCAACGGACTTGATCATGGGTATTGTCCTTATGGGATGGCACACTTGGATAATGAAAAGGAATAGGGTGGTGCAGGACCCTAGACCTTTTTTGGACCAGGGCCCGGATGGGCTTCGACAATCATGGAACTTGCCCATATTTTTGCAAGGGGGGTCAGGACTCAAATCACCTGGCTAGTGTTTTCCGAAATCAACCAAGGTGTTGAATTTCAACCGTAGGGTACAAAAAATAAGCTCATTAAGATGATCCGATGCAACAGTGAACGGAGCCAGGGCGCTGGCGGTCAAAGCCACGGTCTTCAGGCGGGGTGAACAGTTCATCCGCATCTTTTTATTGATTATGCGAGGAAGGTAACTGTACTTCGCCGATAGTTGAAGAAGCTGGCAGGTTAGTGCCGGTTGGCCCGTGCTAAAATTGCAACTCGCACTCCCGCGAGGGCCTCTCTACGACTGTCATCGGGTTTTCGCGCCGGCGTTAGCGAATAACTCTTTGGGATTAACCCGGTTGGCTAATGGTTTAACTCTCTTGATCTGTTGATCTGCCCCCAAGCCAGGCTGAAGTTCACGTCATCGGCCCTGCGTCGAAACCCGAGCCGCTTGGCTTGACCATTTAATTCTTGGTGTGAACATGAAACTCACCGATCTGGAATTAATGTCTATCGACGAGCTTTGGGCTCTTCACCAGGAACTAGACCTGGCTCTCACCCGCAGGATATCTGCGCAGAAAAATCAACTCGACCAACGACTCCGACTGCTCAAGTTTGGTGCTTCTGGAATAAGGCCAGACCGGCGTCCCTATCCGCGAGTATTCCCAAAGTACAAAAACCCCGACAAACCGTCAGAGACTTGGGCGGGCCGCGGCAAGCAGCCGCGGTGGTTAACTGCTCAACTCAGAGCGGGCAAGAATCTCGAAGACTTCCGGATCCGACCTGCATCTCATCGCAAAGCAGTGCGCCAGCGAAGTCGGGCGAAATCGAAGCCGCCATTGATGGCCGCTTAAAGCCCAACATCAATCACGGAAACTGGATTGGAAAGCCGCGTTGGAGCAGCCATTTGCTTTGCACACCAACGAGCTTTCGAATTCCGAAATAGAACGGGCGCCCCAAGATGGAAATTTCGATGAGGCCCTCGCGGAAGTGAAGCCTTGCGGAAATAGCGGGCATTCGATTGGACAACGGCTGAAGCAAATACCCACACTCAGCAGCTTCTAAAAACTGATCTGCTGGCGCGAAGTCCGGTATTGTGACCTTTGAGACATGCGCGCCTATCCTGAGAACGTCTCCCGCCCCGCTCATGCGGGGTTGCAGAACGGCATTTTCGGGCCGGGGCGCGCACTCATTAACGCTATGAGTGCGCGCGCTAGATCGGGCTGACGTTTCTTCGAATCGTCATCCCGATCTATCTTTTGTTTGAGCATGATCTTTTCGGAAAACCAGTGCCCATTTCCGGATCATGCTCTGGCTCAACCCTAATCCAACAAGCGGTCAGTAGTCCCAGAGGACCGGCACCCAGCGAAAGGCGTCGCCATCGACCGCCACATGGCCGACGGATGGGAACGGCAGGTGAGTGGCCACCAGCAGCCCGCCGGTCGCAGCCAGTTCTCGCAAAAGACGGATACGAACGCGGGCCGCCTCCTCAGGGTCGTGTTCGAAGCCGTTGTACCAGTCGGGATGCTCGAACCCGACTGCGAACACGGCGTCGCCGGCGAACGTCAGCTGGTCAGCGCCGGACGCCAGACGGACCACGCTATGCCCGGGGGTGTGGCCGCCGGTGCGAGTGACGACCACTCCCGGCGCCACCTCGTACTCCTCCTCGAAGGGCTGCAGATGGCTGCGGTACTCCTTCATGAATCGTTTGGCGGTCGACCGAAGCGCGTCCGGAAACCCCGGCGGCATGGAGACGTGGGAGAAATCGGGCGCCTCCCAGAACTTGACCTCTGCGGCCGCCACGTGGATCCGCAGGTCCGGACGCAGGCGTTCCTTCACCCCGTCGACGAGCAGCCCGCCAACGTGGTCCATGTGCATGTGGGTCAGCACCACGTCGGTCACGGAGCCAAGATCGATGCCGGCGGCCTCCAGTCGCTTGATCAATTGCCCGGCCCGCGGCAAGTGCAAGTCCGGGTCGAGCCCCAGCCCAGCGTCGACGAGTATGGTCCGGCCGCCGCTACGCACCACGACCACGTTCAGCGCCCAATCGAAAGCGTCCGGCGGCAGGAACATGTCGTTCAGCCAGGCCGTCCGGACGGCCGAGTCGGCGTTGTGTCCCAACATTGCGGTTGGGAGCGGTAGCACGCCATCGCTGACCACCAGCACGTCAATGTCGCCGACCCGCACCGCGTAGCGCGACGGAACCAATTCGTCGGACTTCGATCCGGCCGGGTGTGAGGCAATGTTTAGGTTCATGTTTGTCTCCTGCTGAGTGTTGCGGATCACCTGATTCATCTTTGAAAACTCCTGCGCTCGATCTTGGGCGGGCCGCACTCCTGCGCGAAAAGCGCGGCCCGTATTGCGTGAGGCGCCTACACCTCGGTGACATGCTCCGGGTCGGCCGACGCGAGCGCAGCGGCGCGCTCGGCCTTCGGCGGATAGATCCAGACGGTGTTGATTTCCTGCTTGGTCTTCTTGGCTACCGCGCCGACCATCTCCACCTTGCGGTCCCAGCCGCGCGTGAAGAGCGCACCGGCTTCTCCGAGGTCGAGGCAGGTGACGTAACCCTTCTGCTGGTACGGCTTGGTCGGCACTCCGAGCAGCTCCGCGGCGGCGTTGTTGCCGGCAAAGGCGCCCATCCGCGTGGCGTGCTGGCACGACATCAACGCGTAATTGCCGACATCGTCACTTGCGGCTCTCGCAGCGTCGCCGGTGGCGAACACGCCATCCACCGATGGCACGCGCAAGTCGCGGTCCACCAGCAGCCGGCCGAAATTGTCGCGTTCGCCGGGGACCTGCTGGGTCAACGGAGCAGCGCGAATGCCTGCCGCCCAGATCACGGTCTCGGTCTCGATGCGTTCTCCGCTCGAAAGCGTGACCCCGGATTCGTCGAGCGACGCGACACTGGCGCCGAGCCGCGTTTCCACGCCGAGCTTGCGCAGGGCCTCCTCGATGACAGGACGGGAGCCTTCGCCCATATCGGGCGCGATCGCCTTGTTGCGCTCGACGATGATGATGCGCGTCTTGGCATCCTTGCCGAGGATTTCGCGCAGACGCGAGGGCATCTCGGTAGCCGCCTCGACGCCGGTGAAACCGCCGCCGGCCACGACGACCGTGTCGCGTCCGTTCACCGCCGGCCGCTTGGCGAGGCCATGCAAATGCTTGTCGAGGGCGATCGCATCATCGAGCGAGTCGACGCTGAAGCCGTGCTCGGCGAGGCCGGGAATGTTGGGGCGAAACAGCCGGCTGCCGGTGGCCACGACCAGCCGGTCGTAGGAGAGGCTCTTCTTCGCACCCTTGGCGGCGACGATGCCTACCGTGCGGGATTTGGTGTCGATGGTTTCGGCGCTGCCTTGCACATAGTCAACGTCGATCGCCCTAAGCACATCCAGCAGCGGCGCCGTCAGGGTCTCGGGCTTCGGTTCATAAAGCCGCGGGCGAACCACCAGCGTCGGCTCCGGGGCAACCAGCGCGATTTCGAGCTCCTCGGGCGAAACGCCCCGGATGTCGCGCAGGCGGGCAGCGGAAAGTGCAGCGTACATGCCGGCGAAGCCGGCGCCTATGATGACTAGTCGCATGTGTTCTCTCCTGTGGGTTGGTACTCTCGAAAATCCGCGCTACCGCCGCTGCGGCTCATTGGCGGCAGCGATCTACGACGACGCGAAGACGTGAAATGAAGATGCCGGGCTCTTATGGAGGCGAGCAGTCCAGCATTGGCATGAGGCGTTCGCATGCCGCACGGCAGCCTCTGGAGCTGAGCGGCTGGCTGCGCTGAAAGACGATTGAGTGAGTGGGGTTCGGAGGCCAATCCCTTGGGATGCCGTCCTTGATCATGACGGAAAGCAAGGCGCTGGCGTTTTGGGCCGCTTGCGCCGGATTTTCCGTTTCGTCGCCCATCGGTGACGTGAAGCGAACCGTCAATGAAAGGCCGTACATCAGAGCACTTGCGACCACCCTTCGTCGTGATGTGATTGCATGTGGTCCGACCATGTTCTTCCAGGTCATTGCCTGTCTCCTGTTGGCGTGAGCACCGCGATGATCCTGTTCTAGCGGACCGAACCTGCGACTGCCCCAGAGCGATTGCCGTACCTGTCGAGAGATTGCTGTTAGCGCATGCGCCTGCGCCAATCGCTCGGGGTCTCGCCGGTCAGCTTCCTGAACGCCGCGGCGAACGCGGTTTGGGAGGCGTAGCCGAGCGCCGCTGCAACGGAGACGACTGATGTGTCGGTATCGCGCAGCATGTTCATGGCCTGCTCGAGCCGGTACTGGCGCAGCCAGGCATGCGGTGAGAGCCCGGTGCTTTCCTTGAAGGCCCGGCAGAAGTGGAAGCGCGACAACCCGGCATCCGACGCCAGCGCCGCGAGAGAGACGTCAGCATCGCTGTCCGAGCGCAGGCGTTCGATAGCGCGGAGCAGGGCCTTCGGCGCCAGCCCACCCGTGGTCGGCTGCATCGCACCTGGCGAGCCGCTGTGCGCAGCGAGAACGCGCGTGGCCAGCAGCCCTATCAGCTGATGCCTGAACAGCGTATCCAGGGCCCCATTGCCCTCCAGGGAATCGGCCGCGCTCAAGAGCAATCGGGATGTAATGGGATCGGGATGCGCCGTTCGCTCCAGCAGATCGATTGGGCTGGCGGTGTCGGCTTCCCGGGCAACGCGCTCGAGCATGGTATGCGGAAGATAGAGCTGGACGACATCAACCGGTTTCGGAATATCCCATCGGGAGCTTGATCCTTCCGGAATGATGTTCACAACCCCGGGACGAAACGTTCCAATCGCAACCGATCTTCCTGATCGCCGCTCCATGCGCTGCAGCGTGCCGTTGTAAGCCATGATGACGTGATGGGTCATGGGCTCGACGACGTCGTGCAACGGTTCATGTTTCCAGTGGGCGATGCCGGCACCGGAGGAATCCAAAGCCATGTGAAATGGTGCGGTCCCGAGCACGCGGGCCATCTCCACGTCGGCAGGACGCCCATCGGTGACCGGTACGTTGCTCTGGCGCGCTTCAGACGCTGTGGGCATGTTGTTCGACGGATCGCGCAGGATTGGCTTGCTCATGGCGGTGTACTCGCTTTGGGAAGACCGTGCACTCGCGCTGCCTGGCCCGACTGCGGGGCTGCCGCGAAGCTATTGCTTCTGCTCTGCCCGTATTGATGCCGGAAGGCGCCGCGAGCTTTCGGTGCGCGTTCTAGGCGCGGACGGTTCCGGCGTCTTTCCCAAAGCAGCTGTGCTTTTCCTGATTCTGCGCCAAGCTCGCCGTGCGACATTTTTGTGCTGGAACGCACCGAACTTCCGGGAAGGATGATCGAGCGATGACACGCGCATGCGACCAAAGTCACGATCAGGTGTGCGAGCGCCGCGGTTCCCCTATTGCGAGGAAATCACGTTGAAATCGCTGTAAAAATCGTGATGCCGATTGGTCGGGTGCGCTGTCCGCTCGGCTACCTGTCCGGGTGCCAATCTGGACGACCGTTCGCTGATCCGATAAAAAATCACAGCTTCGCGAGGCCACCTTTCAGTCCAACTCCGCTGAGAAGATCGCTCCAAATGCAACAAGCGACCGCCTACCGACAGAGACACGGGAAGTTCTTGCGCCTGACGGATGCGCCGCCCTCGCTGATGACGCGTTCGCTGCGCGGCATCGAACTCGCGGCTACGGAAACGCGCCATGAAAATCCTGAAACGGGTCTTTCGGGCCAATTTCCTGCCGAGGACGCCTATCTCGTCAGCCTCAAACTTCGCGATTACCTGGACTGCGAATGCTGGGAGCGTGGCCGATGCGTCACCAAGACGGACGTCCGCGCCGGCGCAACCTATCTATACGACCTGAAGCGAAATCCGCGGTTTGTAATTGACAAGCCGTTTCACTCGATTTTTTTGTATCTGCCGCGTTCTGCACTTGATGACATCGCCAGACAGGCCGGTGCAAAACGCATCGGTGAACTCACCTATCAGCCCGGCATCGGCGAGGACGATGCAATCGTTCGCCATCTCGGTGCGGCGCTCCTGCACGCGCTGCAACGGCCCGATGAGGCCAACCAGCTGTTCATCGATCACACGATGCTCGCGCTCTCAGCGCACGTATCCCAGACCTACGGGGGGCTGCAGCCCGGCAGCCAAACGGCTCGCGGTGGTCTTGCGCCGTGGCAGACGAAGCTGGCCTGCGAAAGGCTCGAGTCCGATCTCAGCGGAAAACTTTCATTGCAACAAATCGCGGCCGAGTTTGACCTCTCGGTCAGCCATTTTTCACGCGCATTTCGAACCTCTACCGGCCTGCCGCCGCATCAGTGGCTGCTGCACCAGCGCGTGAAGGCGGCCAAGCAGTTGATGAGTGTGCGCGACCTGCCGCTGTCGGAGATTGCGATATCGGCCGGGTTCGCCAATCAAAGCCACTTCACGCGGGTGTTTTCGGCCGCGGTCGGCGTCAGCCCGGCGGCGTGGCGCCGCGAAACGCAGGGCGCACCG